>Ga0335082_10000028_pt1 | contig 141679 bp, 131 predicted proteins | sample Lox_Sample_41_FD_206718 | JGI IMG/M metagenome (GOLD analysis project Ga0335082, IMG submission 206718) | Soil microbial communities from Loxahatchee National Wildlife Refuge, Florida, United States - Lox_Sample_4.1 | ecosystem: Environmental > Terrestrial > Soil > Wetlands | place: USA... | reverse complement strand
TCCGGAATCTCGAAAAAAGATCTGCACAAGAACCACTCCGTCATGGAAGGCGTGGTCAGCGGCGTGGCCTCCTATGGCAACTGCTTCGGAGTTCCGAACCTTGGTGGCGAAACCAAGTTCGAGGCTTGCTATTCCGGCAATCCTCTGGTGAATGCATTTGCCTTAGGTCTAGTCAAGAAGAACGAAATCTTTTATGCCCGCGCGGCTGGTGCAGGCAATCCGGTGATCTACGTGGGCGCGAAGACCGGCAAAGACGGCATTCACGGCGCGACCATGGCAAGCGAGGAATTCAGCGAGGCGTCTGAAGCCAAGCGACCGAACGTCCAGGTAGGCGATCCTTTCCTTGAAAAGCTCCTGCTGGAAGCTTGTCTTGAAGCCATGCAGACCGGCGCGATTGTCGGCATTCAGGACATGGGCGCCGCGGGCCTGACTTGCTCGACATGCGAGATGGGTGGCCGCGGCAACGTTGGCATCGAGATTGAACTCCACCGCGTTCCCCAGCGCGAGACAAACATGACTCCTTACGAGATCATGCTCAGCGAGTCGCAAGAACGCATGCTTCTCGTAGCCCAAAAGGGACGTGAAGACGAGGTCTATCGCGTTTTCGAAAAATGGGGACTGGACGCAGTCGAGATTGGTAAGGTCACGACCGACAACAAACTTCGTGTCCTGGAACACGGCAAAATCGTCGCTGAGATTCCGAACCCGGCCTTGACCGACGAAGCGCCGCTCTACAAGCGGCCTCTGGCACGCTGGGAGCCGCCGGTGCCCCGTGAAAAACCCGAGCACATCAACTTCGGCAGCCAGAATGATTTCACGTCAACTCTGAAGCAGCTTTTAGGCAGCCCGAACATCAGCAGCAAGCGCTGGGTCTGGCAGCAGTACGACCACATGGTGCAGACCAACACGGTCGAAGCGCCCGGCGCGGGTGACGCAGGCGTGATTCGCATCAAGGGCACGCAGCGTGGCCTCTCCATGGCGCTGGATGGCAACGGCCGCTGGTGTTATCTCGATCCGAGGCTCGGCGCCATGCACGCCGTTGCCGAGGCTGCCCGTAAAGTAGCCTGCTCCGGCGCAACTCCGGTCGGCGCTACGAACTGTCTGAACTTCGGCAATCCCGAGAAGCCGCACATCATGTGGCAGTTCTCGCAGACCATCGACGGCGTCACAAGAGCTTGCGAAGAACTGGAAATCCCGATCACTGGCGGCAACGTTAGCTTCTATAACGAGACTCTGGGTGAGGGGATTTATCCGACTCCAGTACTGGGAGTAGTCGGAATTCTGGAAGACGTACACAAAGCAGCAAAGATGAACTTCGCCGCACCTGGAAGAACGATCATGCTGTTGCACGCAGGTGAGGCTGGCGACGTCACCGACGCCGAAACCGAATTTGGCTCCTCCGAGTATGCGAAAGAAATTCTCGGAACGGTCTGGGGCTATCCGCCGGAATTGGAACTCGAAAAAGAAGCTTCCCTGCAGAAGGCTGTTATAGAACTCATCCGGCAGGAGCTTTTGGACTCAGCCCACGATTGTTCGGAAGGCGGCATCGCTGTCGCTCTGGCCGAGAAGATATTCGCCAAGCACGTGGGAGCTCGGGTGAACCTGACCTCTTGTGGCCTTTTCAGCGAGCATTCACTATTCGGAGAAGACGCAAGCCGAATCGTGGTATCTTGCGACCCCGGCCATGTGGCACGAATCAAAGAAGTGGCAAGGAACTGCGGCGTGGCTGCGGAGGTGATCGGAGAGACGATTCCCGAAATGCTGGAGGTCGCTCTCGACGGAAAGACCGTGATTCAAGCTCCAATCGCTGAATTGGAAGAAGCATACGAGGTTGCTTTGGAAGCGGCGCTCAGGACTGATCCTGAGTTGGTTGCGGCAGACTGAATCCCATACTCGAGCAAAAGGGCCAATAGCGAAATGCAAAAACCGGACAAGTTCCATGACGAGTGCGGCGTAGTCGCAATCTTCTCGCATCCAGAGGCGGAGAAGCTTGCCTACCTCGGCCTGCACGCTTTGCAGCATCGTGGCCAGGAATCAGCCGGAATTGTCACCTCAGACGGCCTGACATCAAAAGCCCACAAAGCCATGGGAACGGTCGCTGACATTTTCACCGAGGATGTCCTGGCAAAGATGCGTGGCACCCTTGCTATTGGACACACGCGTTATTCGACGGCAGGCGACTCGGCTTTGCTGAATGCACAGCCCATTCTCGTGCAGTCGAACAAAGGCGCCATTGCCGTAGCTCACAATGGAAACCTGGTAAACGCGACTGCTTTGCGAGCGCGCCTCGAGAGTCAGGGATCAATCTTCCAGACGAACAGCGATACCGAGGTCATTGTTCACCTCATTGCACTGTCAAAGGAACATACGCTTCCCGAAGCCATGGCCGACGCTCTGCGGCGCGTCGATGGAGCATTTTCGCTGGTCATGATGAGCAATGATCGCGTCTTCGCCGTCAGGGACCCGCGAGGATTCCGCCCGCTGGCGATGGGCCGCATACCCGCCTCGGAAGGCCAAAAACGCGACACGATCGTTTTCGCTTCAGAGACCTGCGCCTTCGATCTCATTGGTGCTGAATACGTACGCGATGTAAAGCCGGGCGAGTTGATCATCGTCAGTAACGAGGGTATTTCTTCGCGGTTCTATTCAACGGCATCTCCTCAGTCCAGTTGTATCTTCGAACACGTCTACTTCTCTCGCCCTGACAGCCTTGTTTTCGGGCGATCGGTTCAGACGAGCCGCGAGGAACTTGGCCGTCAACTGGCGCGCGAGGCCCCAGTAAAGGCTGACCTGGTTGTGCCGGTACCGGACTCCGGTGTGACGGCCGCAGTCGGTTACGCTGCTGAGAGTAACATTCCATTCCGCTTCGGCCTGATCCGCAACCACTACGTCGGACGAACCTTCATTGAACCGAGTCAGAGTGTCCGCGATTTCGGGGTGAAGCTTAAACTCAACCCTGTTCGTTCTCTGCTCGAGGGTAAGCGGGTCGTCTTGATTGACGACTCCATCGTACGTGGCACCACAAGCCGCAAGATCGTTCGCATGATCCGAAACGCTGGCGCAACCGAAGTGCATATGCGGATATCCTGTCCTCCGACGATCTCGCCCTGCTATTACGGCGTGGATACGCCCTCGAAGAAGCAATTGATTGCAGCAAATAAATCAGTGGATGAAATTCGCGACTATATCGGCGCGGATTCTCTTGCATACTTGTCGATCGAAGGATTGAAGAAGGCTTGCGGTGAAGGCGAAACCACTTCGTATTGCTCGGCCTGTTACACGGGCAAGTATCCAACCGACATCATCGATGTCGAGGAGATTCAACCCGCTACCGTTCGCCGTTAGCCGTGCGGCTTTCGCGCTCGAACCACACGTGGAATACCTTGCAAGTCTGGAATGACTCTCAACTCATCCCAGTCCTTCAGCAAAGGCTGAACCTGATCTGCAATCGTCCCGCTGACTTCTAGTACGAGCCATCCACCCGGGCGAAGCTTCTCCAAAGCCTGGGGAATCAATCTCGCGATCACTTCTGTTCCCTTCGGTCCAGCAAAAACGGCGGCGCGGGGCTCGAACTTTCGCACTTCCAGTTGAACCTGATCCTCTTCTGATTCCCCAACGTAAGGCGGATTCGAAGCGATGAGATCGAAGCTACCGCTCAGGCCATGGAGCAAGTCGGTGTTATGAAACTGAACCTGATTGTTCAATTCAAGCCGCGCCGCATTGGCTCTTGCGATCTCCAGCGCGGCAGACGAGATATCTGTTGCATGAATCTCCGCCTTTGGAAATTCCCGGGCCAAAGCAAGTGCAATGGCGCCGGCGCCCGTTCCAACATCGACAATTCGAATTCCAGCCCCGGGCGCGGGAAGCAGACCAAGCGCCGTCTCAATCACATGCTCCGTCTCGGGCCGCGGAATCAACACGGTCGGACTCACGATCAGATCCATTCCCCAGAATTCCTGATGTCCTGTGATGTATTGGGCCGGAACGCCGCGTGCCCGCTCGGCGAGCGCAGCGTCATAACGAGAGCTTTCTCCCGCGGATAGCTCCCGTTCTGGATGCGCGAAAAGATACGCTCGATCGCAGCCGAGCGAAAACATGAGCAGCAGTTCCGCGTTCATTCGCGGCGAGGGAACGTTTTGCGAGGCAAGATCGGCGACTGCCTGGCTCAGGGCTTGCTTGAGTTGCACGACCTCATTTCATCACGATGACGCAATGAGTGTCATGCAACTCGCAAATTCAGGCTTCTCGCGGGTTCAAGCGAACGATTTCGGCATTCAGCACCGTCGCAAATGCAACCCAGGCAGCATAGGGGATGAACGCGTTCCCCGCGGCCCGATCCACCTTGCGAGCCGCCGCGATATAGCCAAGAATCGAGCCCTCCAACGTGAGCACATCCGCCAATGCAGACGTGGGGCGGCGTTGTCCGAAGAACAACTTCGACCACCCAGCGTTCGAGGCCAATTGCGAAAGCCACAGCTTTAGTGCGAGATCGCGTTGGCGAGAGGGCGCGGCACTCCAGACGCGCCATCCCGACCACGCGATCAAAGCGTAGAGAGTAGTCCAGACAACCGGAAAAACTTGATCCGGCGGAGTGAATCTGGGCTTTTCGAGTCTGCGGTACCAGAGGTCGCGATTACCACTGCGGCTATAGCGCGCTCCGTACCAGGCGGCACCCGCGGTGGCTAGTCCAAATCCGGCCAAAGCGAGAAGAGAAGCGGATCGTGCTTTCGTCATGAAGCTTAGGTGACTGATCGTTACGGCTTGGTTGCTCCATGCTGTCGCTGCCATTCCTGAGAGAGATAGATCATTTGTCCAATATGATGCTGCATGTGGGCAGCGCACTGCAGGACCATGTCGAGACGGTTGCTGCAGTTCGTGTTGACGGCGGAGTAGGCCTTCGACCAGTCGGTAGCCGATTGAGCATGGACAACTTCGATCGCCATTGTGACAGCATCACCAAGGCGTTTCAGAGCTTCTTCTTTTGCGGGAGGATTTGGCTCGGTAAACTCACGATCGCGATCGCGTACGTATCCAGTATTCGCGATCTGGGCACCGATGTAGTAGTTCAGGTTGCCCGTCAAATGGAGAACGAGATGGCCAAAACTGTTGCCATAGGGATAAGGTTTTGCCCAGAACTGCCTTTCGGTGACTGACGAGCCGAGTTCGCGCACGCGGGCAAGATTAGCCTCGAAACGGCTTGCTAAAACCGCGGCTAAAGTGGCGTCGAGCTCAGGCATGTCCTTCCCCTTCTTGGGCGCGTCCGACCAGGTTTTCCCCTAAACTACGCTGGCCGTTTCCTGTTTCAGCTTTTCCGCTTGATAGTGAGTGATCAGGGCCTCAATCAAAGGCTGGATCTTGCCATCCATTACAGCATCGAGCTGATGGATCGTAAAGCCAATGCGGTGATCCGTCAGCCGGTTCTGCGGAAAGTTATAGGTGCGGATCTTCTCGCTGCGGTCGCCAGACTTCACCATGGCGCGGCGTTCTTTGGCGAGAGCCTCCTGTTGCTTCTCCATCTCAATTTCGTAGAGCCGGGCGCGAAGCACACGCATGCCCTTCTCGCGGTTCTTAATCTGAGACTTCTCGTCCTGGCAGCTGACGACTGTGTTCGTCGGAATGTGAGTAATTCGGACTGCCGAGTAAGTCGTGTTCACCGACTGTCCGCCTGGTCCAGAGGAGCAGAACGTATCGATACGCAGATCCTTCGCTTCAATCTTGATGTCGACGTCTTCAGCTTCGGGCAGCACCGCGACCGTTACCGCCGAGGTATGCACGCGGCCTTGCTGTTCGGTCGCGGGCACGCGCTGTACGCGGTGTACGCCGCTCTCGTATTTCAACTGCGAGTAGACGCGATTGCCTTCAATGATGGCGATGACTTCCTTCAATCCCCCAACGGATGATTCCGATGTCGAAAGCACTTCCACTTTCCAGCGCTGCACTTCGGCGTACCGCGTGTACATGCGGAAGATTTCGGCAGCGAAGAGAGTGGCTTCATCTCCGCCGGTCCCGGCACGGATTTCAAGGATTACGTTCTTCTCGTCATTAGGATCCTTGGGCAGCAGTAAAACTTTGAGTTCTTCTTCCACGCCGCCAACTCGTGCCTGCAGGCGATCGAGCTCTTCCTGCGCGTAGGAGCGCATGTCAGGATCTTTCTCATCCGCCAGCAGGGCCTTGCTCTCGGCAATTCCCTTTCTCAGATCTTTGTACTCGCGATACTTCTCGACCACGCCGGTAATCTCGCTATGCGCCTTCGCGGTCTTCTGATAACGGGCCGAGTCATTCACGATCTCGGGTGAAGCCAGGGCCTGTGTTAGCTCTTCGTATTTGGATTCAATTTGGTCTAGTCTCTCAAACATAGCCGTTGGTCGTTGGTCGTCGGTCGTTGGCCATCAATTCAAGCCACTCTTTCAGCAATCGAGTTTATCAAGCTACTTAAACAGCGACCGATCGCGTCCGATGACGACAACAGACCATTTCCTTCCTGTGGCGTTATATATTCCAATTCCTGCGCAATCATTACTTGCGTATGTACTTCCAAAAGCGAACCTCTCGCGTGCATCAAGAAATTTCGAAACTCGCGATCCGAACGGTGTCCCTTTCCCTCCGCAATATTGCTTGGCACTGAGACCGCTGCCCGTCGTAGCTGTTGGGTCAATCCGTAGAGTTCGTGCTTCGGGAACTTCTCTGTCACACGATAAACCGCGACAGTGAACTTCATAGCCTCTTGCCAAACGCGCAGGTCTCTGAATGATGATGGCATATCAAACCTCCAGGATCAGAGTAACTATGGGAGGGTAAAAGGCCAACGACGAACGACCGACGACCACCGACGCTTTTCCGGATTTAGGAAGATTTTTTCGCGGCGGGGCCGCTAGGCAATCACGAGTTCGCCGCCGCGCTCTTTTTCCAGCGACATGGCGTTTTCCAACGCGACGATCGCGCATTGAGCCTCGTCATCGGAGGGAGGTTTCGTCGTGATGCGCTGCAGCCACAGACCGGGAGCGGTCATCAGAGCGAACAAAGATCCGCGATGCTTCGCCGCGAACCGAATGATCTCGTAAGAGACTCCAGCGATGACCGGCAACAGTACGATCCGTGACGCAAACCGCGCCCAGAACGTCGTGTACGGCACCAGCATGTAGAAGCCGATCGAGATCAACATCACCGTCATCAGGAAGCTGGTTCCGCAACGCGGGTGGAAGGTTGGGTATTTCTGCACCGCGGCCGTGTTAAGCGGATCGCCATTCTCGAACGCGAACACCGTCTTGTGCTCGGCGCCGTGATACTCATACACCCGCCGAATATCCTTCCAGAGCGAAATGCCCCAGATGAATAACAAAAACAAACCGAGTCGAATGACGCCATCGACCAGGTTGAAGATGATCCTGCCACCCAAGGCGGGGTCAATCTTCTTCAATTCCGTCGCCGCCAGCAGCGGAATGTATTTGTACATGAAGATGAAGAATGCAATCGAAACGACAATGTTCACCGCGGCGAGCCAACTACTAATCGACGCAGCCTTTTCACGTCCCTGCTGAGTAGGTTCTGGCTTAACCGCCTCGACGCCTTCAGAGGATGACTGCTTCTTCCCATCCTCCTGCATGATGTCTTCAATCGCTACGTTTGCTGAAAATCTAAGCGCGCGGTAGCCCAGCGTCATCGCATAGCCAAGCGTCATCACACCACGAACAATCGGCCAACCCATCCACTTGTGCTTTTCCGATGGCCGCTCCAAAGGCTCGCTCATCGTCACAACTTCTCCCGACGGCTTGCGGCAGGCGATCGCCCAGGCATGTGGAGAGCGCATCATCACGCCCTCAAGCACCGCCTGGCCGCCGACAAGAGTCTCTTCTCCGCTCTCAAGAGCAGGTAGCAGCTGCACCGCAGCCAGGAATCGAAGATAGTTGCGTAAATTGCGCACGACGATTAGATGCTCCGGACGCGGAGCTCGACACATCTAAGGGTACCACAGCTTTGTCATTTAGGATGTTCTTGGCTAAGGCTAAGCCAAGCAATCTTCATGGGTTGCAGGCACTTAGAAAGCGGGCCCGTTCGGAGAATCCAAAGCCACGTTCGCAACTTATGGAGCAATTTGCAAAAACCGGCGAGGCGATCGCCGCCACTACGAAAAAGCTGCTGAAGACCGCGATCGTCGCCGAGTACCTGAAATCCCGCTCTGTTGAGGAAGCGGCGATTTCCGCCATTTTCCTGTCGGGAAGGCCGTTTCCTGCCTGGGACGAGTCCACGTTACAGGTCGGCGGGCGTTCTTTATGGCAGGTCGTTGCGGACCTGGCTGGTCAGGAAGAGAGTTCAATGTCAGCGGCTTATCGGCAGCATGGCGACCTTGGTGCAGTCGCCGCAGCGGTGCTTCCCATCCGACCCGGCGGCAGGCTTTCCGTTTTGCAAGTCGAGGCATCGTTCCGGCAGATCGCTAAGGCTCGCGGGGCCGCCGCCAAGATTTCCTTTACACGGGAGCTTCTTTCCCGAGCCTCTCCTCTGGAAGCCAAGTACATCATCAAGATCATGACGGGCGATCTTCGCATCGGCCTCAAGGAAAGCCTGGTCGAGGAAGGCATTGCGAAGGCTTACGACACCACACTGCCTGAGGTTCAGCGCGCCAACATGCTGCTCGGTGATATCGGCGAAACTGCGCGGCTCGCCGCCCAGCACAAGCTGGCGGAAGCGAAGATGCGTCTGTTCCATCCCCTCGGATTCATGCTCGCAAGCCCGATCGAATCGGCGGAAGAAGGCCTCTCGTATTTTTCGGAAGCTGCAGTGGAAGATAAGTACGATGGCATTCGTGCTCAAGCCCACTTGGCGGGCGGTGTGGTAAAGATGTTCTCGCGCACCCGCGACGAAATCACCGAATCATTCCCGGAATTGCCTCCGGCGCTGGCTAGCCTTCCGAGCGATGCCATCCTCGACGGAGAGATTGTCGCTTGGGATTTTCCCAAAGACCCGGATTCGGCCCGCGCACTTGTCGACGAACCTGTTTCCGATGAGAGCGAAGCCAAGGCGCAAAATCTGGGCCGAGCCCGCCCATTCAGCGTGCTGCAGCAGCGACTTGGAAGAAAAAAAGTCAGCGAGAAAATGCTGCGGGAAACGCCAGTTGCACTTCTCATATTCGACATCCTGTATGTTGACGGACGACTCGTTATAGATCTCCCGCTGAATGAACGAGCACGGCTTTTGGACGAACTCCTTTCCGCGGAACGAGTCGCCCGCCCTTCCGTCTCGGCCGATAAAGTCGAGCAGAGTAAGTTGATATTCGAAGAAGAGAAGACAGACCGCGTCCCGGTCAATGTCATCCGTGCTCCAGCCTTCCGCGCTAACTCCCCCGGCGAACTGGAGCGCCTCTTCATAGCTGCCCGCACCCGAGGCAATGAAGGGCTAATGATCAAAGATCTCACCTCACCCTACTCGCCAGGTAAACGCGGCAAGTCATGGCTAAAGATGAAGCGGGAGCTTGCCACTCTCGACGTAGTAGTCACAGCCGTCGAGTACGGGCACGGCAAGCGGATTGGGGTCCTCAGTGATTACACCTTCGCCGTCTGGGATAGCGACCGCCTAGTGAACATCGGCAAAGCCTATTCCGGCCTCACCGATACAGAGATCGCCGACATGACGAAGTGGTTCCTGGATCACGTCGTCGAGGATCACGGTTTCCGTCTCACGGTCGAACCCAGAATTGTCCTCGAGGTCGCGTTCAACAACATGATGCGATCCGGCCGGCACGAAAGTGGCTATGCCTTAAGGTTTCCGAGAATCGTCAGGCTACGTCCAGACAAGCTAGCCGAAGATGCAGACACCCTTGAGAGAGCCCGTGAGATCTACGAAAATCAGCATTCCTAAATGCAACGACGAATCAATGGCTGTGATGATGATGATGTTCCTCATCCTCAACGATTGGAATCACGCAACCATGTGCCGTTTCACACAGCGCGTGCTCGAACTGGATCGTCGTGTGATCGATGCGGAAGTCGTGTAAGAGCCTTTCTTTCACATCGCGCAAAATCCGTTCGCTCACTGATGGCGGAATGTCCGCAATTGAAATATGACAAGAGAGGGCGTGCGTCTCCGATCCGATGCTCCAGACATGCAGATCATGCACGTCATTGACACCTGTAACGGACCGGATCGCCCCTTCAATCTTTTCCAGCTTCATTCCTCGAGGCGTTCCTTCAAGCAAAATGTTCAGCGTTTCTCGGACGATGCCAAAGCCGGACCATAGAATCAGAACGCCAATCGCCACCGACAGCACAGAATCAATCCAGTAGTTGCCCGTGACCAAGATCGCCCAGCCACCTGCAATCACAGCGGCGGTCGAAAGTGTGTCGCCCAGTTCGTGCAGCAACGTGCTGCGGATATTCACATCTCCGCCAGAACGGTACAACATAAACGCGATTACGCCGTTCATTACCACGCCCGCTGCCGCAACCCACATCATCAGCCCGGCCCGCACCGGCTCTGGATGCTGAAGGCGGAGAAATGCTTCGTAAAAGATGAAGAATGAGACCACCACCAACGAGCCCGCGTTCACGAGCGCAGCCAGAACACCAGCCCGATGATAGCCGTAGGTTTTCGTTGAACTCGCCGGCCGCGACTGAAGATAGACCGCCACCAGTGAGAGAGCTAACGCAAGCAGATCGGAAAGGTTGTGCCCTGCCTCGGATAACAGCGCCAGAGAATGCGCACGGAGTCCGGCAATCACCAGCAGGATGATGTATGCGACCGTCAGGCCCAGAGAAATCTTGAGGATACGTTTCGGGCCCCCGCCGTGAACGTGCACATGCATCTCTATAAGTCTACGGTTGCGAGAGGCGGGCAGCAAGCTGGGCCGACATTAATTCCAGTTAGTCTCCGCGCATGAAGATAATTCCTGCCACGACCGGATCGGACTCCCTGTCGTTACTTCGTCGATCAAAAGGTTGCGCCGCCTGGAACACACCCCGTCCTTACGTTTACCTAACTCCATCGGGATGGACCAGTACTTGCTCAGGTCTCGGTGAACGTCAGCCATCAGGCAACTTATGGACGAGATTGTTAAAGATTTTCTTATTGAAAGCAGCGAGAACCTGGATCGGCTCGATCAGGAACTCGTCAAGCTGGAATCGTCGCCTTCGTCAAGAGAATTGCTCGCGAGCGTTTTCCGTACCATTCACACGATCAAGGGCAGCTGCGGATTCCTCGGATTCGCACGGCTGGAGAAGCTAACGCATGCGGGCGAAAATCTCCTTTCCCGCCTTCGAGATGGTCAGCTGGTACTAACCGCTGAAATAACTAGCGGCTTGCTGGCGATGGTTGATGCTGTCCGCCAGATGCTCGGCGCAATCAAAGGAACTGGCGCTGATGGCAATGAAGACTACACGCAACTTGTCGAACATTTAGCAAGGCTGCAGGAAAATTCCTTCGCCGCCGCCTCCCCGGGACCTCCGCCGGTGAAGGCAATCGCCCCAACTCCCGCTCTGGCCTCTGAACCTGAGGCAAATTTGGTCGCTGACCCTTCGAGGATCGGCGGAGTTTTATTGGAACGCGGCCAAGTGACTCCATCCGATCTCGCGCAGGCACTGCGGCAGCAAGAAGCTGGCCGCAAACGGATTGGGGAAATTCTTGTGGAACAGGGAGCAGCTCATCCCGAAGATGTGCTCTCGGCTCAGAAGACCGTCGAGGCCCGTAACCCCGAAGCGGCGGTCGAAACCATCAGGGTCGGAGTGAACCTCCTCGACCGACTGATGAATCTGGTTGGCGAGCTGGTGCTCGCACGGAATCAGCTGTTGCAGTTTTCGAGCATGCGGCAGGATGCCGGATTCCAGGCGGTCTCCCAGCGCATGAATCTAATCGCCACCGAACTTCAGGAAGAGGTGATGAAGACCCGCATGCAGCCGATTGGCAACGTGTGGGACAAATTTCCTCGTACCGTCCGTGACCTCGCGCTCAGCTGCGGCAAAGATGTGCGCCTTGAGATGGAGGGTCAGGACACGGAGCTGGACCGTACGATCATTGAAGCGATCAAAGATCCTCTCACCCACCTGGTGCGCAACGCGATCGACCACGGCATTGAGCCGCCTGAGACTCGCAAACAGGCCGGAAAGAATGCTGCAGGTGTCCTGATGCTGCGCGCCTTCCATGAAGGCGGGCAGGTCAATATTGAAGTCAGCGACGACGGCGCCGGACTGAATCCGGAGCGCATTCGCGAAAAAGCGCGTGAACGCGGTCTCGTTTCTGTCCAGAACGCCACGCGCATGTCCGACCGCGATATCTTCAACCTCATCTTTTTGCCCGGTTTCTCTACAGCCGAAAAAGTCACGAATGTCTCCGGGCGCGGCGTTGGGATGGACGTTGTCAAAACGAATGTTGAAAAGATCGGCGGAACGGTTGACGTTCAATCCACCGCCGGCAAAGGCACGACTGTCAAAGTAAAAATCCCACTCACACTCGCAATCATTCCTGCGCTCATGGTGACCTCTGGAGGCGAGCGCTTCGCAATCCCGCAGGTCAGCCTTCTGGAACTTGTGAGAATGGAGAACGGAGAAGCCGGGAAGGGCATTGAAATGGTCCACGGCGCTCCTGTTTACCGACTGCGCGGACGTCTTCTGCCCCTGGTCTATCTGAATCGCGAACTGCAACTCCCTTTCGACCCATCGAAGGAGGCGGCGAGTGCGAACATCGTTGTTGTTCAGGCCGACGGTCGCGAGTTCGGACTCGTAGTCGACGAGATAACGGACACCGAGGAGATCGTAGTAAAGCCTCTCGGACAACAACTCAAAGGGCTCACCGCCTATTCGGGTGCCACCATCATGGGAGACGGACGAGTCGCTCTGATCCTAGACATTCTGGGACTGGCTGAACGGGCGCGCGTGATCTCGGCCCGTGACTCGGCTCTCCACGAAAAAGAAGCCGAGGGAACGGCCACCTCGGAAACTGAGATGGGGCGCCAGACGTTGCTGATTGTGCAGTCCGGAGATGAGCGGCGTATGGCAATTCCCCTGTCGTTAGTAGCCCGCCTTGAGGAATTCCCATCATCGTCGATTGAAATGACAGGTAGCCAGGAAGTCATCCAATACCGGGGGCAAATCATGCCGATTGTACGGCTGTCCCGAGTCAACAGTGATGCCGCATCGGAAGGCCCGAGCCTCGACGAGCGTCGGCTTCAAGTCGTGGTCTATTCAGAAGCGGGCCGCAGCGTTGGCCTGGTGGTCGATCGAATTCTGGACATTGTCGAAGATACTGCGGCGGTACAAACGCCGGCACAGTCCCAGGGCCTTCTCGGTTCTTCCGTTCTTCAGAAACGTGTCACCGACTTGCTAGACGTGCCCAACATTGTCCGCAACCTGGTTCCTGGTTTCATTGGAGCAACTTCTGAAAGGAGACTCTAGTGCCACCGACCCAACAATTCTGCACCTTCTTTCTCGATGGGCATGTATTCGGCACCCCGGTTCCGAAAGTCCAGGAAGTGCTTCAGCACCAGGAAATGACAAAGGTCCCGTTGGCACCAGAAGTAGTCAGCGGCTTGATCAATCTGCGCGGCCAAATTGTTTCCGCGATCGACTTGCGTCGCCGTCTTGGTCTGGTCGACCGCCCAGCCGGACAGTTGCCTATGAATGTAGTGGTCCGCACAAATGAAGGCGCGGTCAGCCTGTTGGTGGATGAAATCGGCGACGTGATCGATGTTCAGGAGGATACGCTCGAGGATCCCCCTGAAACCCTGCAAGGCTTTGGGCGGGAGGTCGTGACCGGTGTGTACAAACTTTCCGGACGCCTCTTGCTCGCTCTCGACATCGACCGGATCGTGGATCTGGTCGATCTGGGCGAACCGAAACGCAACGGAGAATTCTGAAGTTCTGAAAATCGAGCCCGCCTCGGCGGGGAAATCGGCAAGGAGAATGGAATGAAGAGCGCGCGAGGAAAGACATCGAAATCAAATCGGCAATTCAACGAGTATGCGGCAGAAGTCGTCGCCATCAACAAGAGCCAGCCAGTCGTCTATTACGACATGGAAGGCATCATCTTGGAAGTGAACGAGAAGCTTGAAGCTCTGGTCGGTTCAACTCGGCAAGAATTGGTCGGCAAACACATCAGTATCTTCGTGGACGATGTGACCCGTCAGAGTGCGGAATACAAGGCTCAACTCCGAAAACTCGGCGAGAAGATGCGCGCCGGAGAGACCTTCAGCGGAGAAGGCAAGCGAATGTTCAACGGTAAGGAGTTCTGGGTCGAATTTTCCTATTGCCCAGTTCTCGATCCCGAGGGAAGACCGTGCAAGGTCATCAATGTTCTTCGGGACATTTCCGAACGAACCTCGGTCAATGCTGACTATCGTGGGCAGGTTGCGGCAATCAGTAAAGCGCAGGCGGTCATCGAATTCAATCTGGATGGAACCGTCATCACCGCGAATGACAATTTCTTAAATGCCCTCGGCTACTCGCTCGACGAAATCAAGGGTAGACATCACAGCATGTTCGTCGATGAAGCCTACAAGCAGAGCATTGCTTACAAAGAATTCTGGGCGAAGTTGAACCGCGGTGAATACGATGCCGCCGAATACAAGCGCATCGGCAAGGGTGGTCGAGAAGTTTGGATTCAAGCGTCTTACAATCCCATCCTCGGCCTCGACGGCAAACCATTCAAGGTAATTAAATATGCCACAGACGTAACACGTCAGAAGCTGCAAAACGCCGACTATCAAGGACAGATTGCTGCCATCAGCAAAGCGCAGGCGGTCATCGAGTTCAATATGGACGGAACGGTTATCACAGCAAACGAGAACTTCCTGAACGCTCTTGGCTATACCTTGGAAGAAATCAAAGGCAGACATCACAGTATGTTTGTCGACGAAGCCTACAAGCAGAGCATTGCTTACAAAGAGTTCTGGGCGAAGCTCAACCGCGGCGAATATGACGCTGCCGAATACAAGCGAATTGGCAAGGGCGGCCGCGAAGTATGGATTCAAGCTTCATACAACCCCATCCTCGATTTGAACGGGAAACCCTTCAAAGTAGTCAAGTATGCGACCGACATCACAGCGCAGAAGAATGCGATTACTGGAATGATGAGCGATGCAATGATGCTCTCCCAGGCGGCGGTCGAAGGCAAACTCGCGACCCGTGCTGACACAAGCAAGCACCAGGGCGACTACCGCAAGGTCGTCGAAGGTGTGAACAGTACTCTGGATGCCGTCATCGGTCCACTGAATGTGGCTGCAAAGTACGTGGATGAGATTTCCCGCGGACTCATCGAAGCCAGCGACGTTCTAAAGGCGATGGCTGCCAATGACTACACGCACCGCGTGGCCACGTCGACTCAGCGCGCCAAGATCACTGACAACTACAATGGCGACTTCAACACCATCAAAAACAACCTGAATGCATGCATCGAGGCGCTTGCCGGATTGGGTGTGGCCACGAATCAGACGGCGGACACGCTGGAAGCAAGCGTCAGGTCTATCGGAGAGAATGCGCAGGCGCTTTCGAGTTCTTCCCAGCAACTCTCGTCCACCAGCCAGGAGATGAGCAGCAACGCTGAAGAGACGTCGGCCCAGGCCAATACCGTTGCCAGTGCCACGCAACAGGTAACGACCAATCTGAACAGTGTTGCGACCGGTGCCGAAGAAATGACCTCAACCGTCCAGAGCATTTCAAGCAATGCGAGTGAGGCGGCAAAAGTTGCCGGCGAGGCCGTAAAGACCGCGAACGCCGCGAACGCCACGGTGGCCAAACTCGGCGAGTCCAGCGCAGAGATAGGTCAGGTCATCAAGGTCATCACGTCCATTGCGCAGCAGACCAATTTGTTGGCTTTGAACGCCACTATCGAGGCCGCACGCGCAGGCGAGGCGGGCAAGGGCTTCGCTGTGGTGGCCAATGAGGTAAAAGAACTGGCAAAACAGACCGCGAAAGCCACAGAGGATATCAGCCAGAAGATCACTGCGATCCAGGAGGACACCAAACGCGCCGTCGACTCGATCGGCAGCGTCACTTCCATCATCAATCAGATCAACGACATCTCTGGGACCATCGCGACTGCCGTAGAGGAACAAAGCGCGACCACCAACGAAATGTCTCGCAACGTGCAGGAGGCCGCCAAGGGTTCTGGGGAGATATCTCAGAACATTCAAGGAGTTGCTGCCGCAGCCGAAAGCACCACGCGTGGCGCGCAGGAAACATTAAAGGCTGCCCAGCAACTTACCGAGATGGCAACGCAACTGCGTGCTCTAGTCGACAAGTTCAAATTGTCCACAGACGCCGCGGATCCGTTGCATCGGCAGGCGAAAGTTCGTGCCGCACAGGCTTCAGCCTAAGCGCACAACCGGGGAGACTGCAGTGCACCACTGCAGTCTCCTCTTCCATTACGAATCATGTCTCCTAAGTACAAAAAACGGGCTTTCCTGGTTGACGATTCCGCCGTAGTTCGCAAGGTTCTAACTCAAGAAATCTCTAAAACCCCAGATCTCGAGGTAGCTGCTACTGCCGGGAACGGCCGGTTGGCGCTCGCAAAATTCCCCTCTCTCAAGCCTGACGTCGTCCTCCTCGACATCGAGATGCCTGAAATGGATGGCCTCGAGACGCTCCAACAACTCCGGAAGCTCGATGCGCATGTCCCTATCATAATGTTCAGCACTCTCACCGAGCGCGGCGCATCGATCACTCTGGAAGCGCTCTCTCGCGGCGCCACCGACTATCTCACCAAGCCGAGCAATCTCGGCGCCAGCGCCGGACCCGACGTTATCGCTCGCGAACTGATCCCGAAGATCCGGGCGTTGTGCCATTTAACGGACCCCCAAACCAGCCCATCTGTATTCAATAAACCCGCGCGACAGATCCCGTCCTCCCCGCCGAGGCTTCTCGTGCCAGCCAAGATCGTCGTCATCGGTGTTTCTACCGGCGGCCCCGACGCCCTGGCCCATGTCCTGCCACTGCTGCCTGCGGATTTCCCGGTCCCTCTTCTCATCGCTCAACATATGCCACCAATCTTCACCACGCTGCTGGCGGCCCGGCTCAGCACCAAGGCTCGCTTGCCTGTACGTGAGTGTACCTCCGGAGAACGTCTATCAACCGGCTCTGCCGTACTTGCGCCCGGCGACTACCACATGATCGTCGATAGAGCAGATGGATCAGTCGTGTTGAGGACACATCAAGCCCCGCGTGAAAATTTCTGCCGTCCCTCCGTCGACGTTCTCTTTCGATCAGCCGCGGAGATCTTCGGGGACCGTACACTCGCCGTCGTGCTCACTGGAATGGGGCAGGACGGGTTGAAAGGATGTGAGATGTTGCGCAACATGGGCGCCCGGATTTATGTGCAGGACGAAGCCAGCAGCGTCGTTTGGGGAATGCCCGGTCTGATCGCACGTGCCGGATTGGCAGACAAAATCGTGCCCCTCGATCAGATTGCGTCTGAAATTACACGCGCTACCACGTTGCAAGTGGCCGCCAGCAGTGTGTCCTGAAGCCGCAGACGAGTTAGTTCTTGGCGAGCGTATCCAGATATCGATTATTGAAATACGTTGTGGTTTTCTGAACGAACTCTAGGACTCGGAACATACGTTCACGCCCCTCCCTGTTCAGCTCACGGAATTGCACGGCCACGCCCGAACCTGGATCGAGCCTTGCGACGGTGCCTTGGACCCACAGGCCCGGATCATCCATCGAAACTTTCAGCTTGAGGTTGCTGCCTGCCGATAGAATTGTGCTCGTCTCGATGTAGCATCCACCCATGCTGATGTCGGTCAGATTGGCAAAAACCGGGACAGCCGTCTCCCCAGCCTGCATTTCGATCGTGACTCTGCACTTCATACGCGGATGCGCGCGCCGATCCTTGTATGCAAGCTGCTTTTGTTTCTCCAGGTACATCCGGCGATCCGCCTCGGCTAGAAGCTGCTCGGCGTCCTTACCGTCATCTGGATAAACTGCCCGCCCCACACTCAACGAAAGAATCTCTTCTCCACAAACCTCGTTACCCGCATGACGCGCCAGCGCTCGCAGTTGCTCGGCTTTCTTGCCGGCTGCATCGGCCGCAAGCCCGGGAGCGATCACGACGAATTCGTCGCCTCCCATTCGTGCGACGTAGTCATACTCGCGACAGCTGTCTTTGAGCGCTTGCGCAAACAGACGAAGCGTGCGATTCCCCTCAAGATGACCAAATCGATCGTTGATCTGCTTGAATCCGTCCATATCCGAGACCATGACAGTCAACGTCGAGTTGTCTCGCTTGCAGCGCGCAAGTTCCCGATCTAACTGCAGGAACAGAGACCGCGCGTTCGGGAGCCCGGTCAGATAATCCGTGGTCGCCGAATTCTCCGCCTGCTGGTACTTGAGCGCATTTTCGATCGCCAGCGCCATCTTCCCGCTCACAGCGAGCAGGATTCGCAGGTGATCAGAAGTGAAAGCATCGCGCTCTGCACCATACAGTGCTAGCACACCAATCACGCCGGCAACACCTTCCAAGGGCACGGCCAAGGCCGAGCGCAGCGTGCTGAACTTCGTAGGATCATTCAAGTATCCGGGTTCAACGGACGGATTACCGTTGATGATCGGTTTCCTGTTTTGCGCCACCCAGCCTGACAAGCCTTGGCCGACTGGAATGCGCAACGAAGAAAATAATCTGTAGTTGTCGCCATTCACGTATTCGGGGACCAACTCGTCTTCACGCCTTACGTAGATAGCAATGGCATCGTAGGGCACCATGGGCTTGAGCTTCACAGAAAAAACGGACAGCGTTTCACCCAAGCTAAGCGATGCCCCCAAATCTTGGCTCAGTTCGAAAAGTGCTTGAGCTTCCTGGCGTGCTGCGGCAATCGAAGACAGGAAGGTGGCCTCTTTCCCGGCATAGTCCTGCGCTTTGGCGTTCTCAAACCCTGCCGCTGGTTCAACACCACGCTCAATCTTGATCGCTGTCGACAGCGGCGCGTTCGGATCCTCTGCCGATTTCGCGATCGCCATCTCCTCCAGATTCTGATACCGCTTTTGCAGAACGTTGACGACCCTCGGATCGAACGACTTTCCCGATTCGGCATTCAGTTTCTGCATCACCTCTTTCAGCGGTAACGCCCGCCGGTACTGCCGATCTGAGGCCAAGGCGTCCAGATAATCCACAGCGGAGAGAATGCGTGCTCCAATGGGAATCTCCGCGCCTTTGAGTCCCAGCGGGTACCCAGACCCATCCCACTTCTCGTGGTGCGCTCGGACAATTGGCACTACTGGGTAAGGAAATCGCACACGCTCCAAAATCTCCGCGCCAACGAGTGTATGGATCTTCATCTTCTCGAATTCTTCCGGCGTCAAACGTCCGGGTTTCGAGATGATATGTTCTGGAACAGCTAGTTTTCCGATGTCATGCAAGAGCGCCGCTGCATGCAGCGCTTCCAGCTCCGGACCACTCACGCCGAGTTCCTTGGCCACCTCGATCGCATAAACCCTGACCCGCTGCAGGTGCTCATGCGTGGTGTGATCTTTCGCTTCAATGGCCAGGGCCAGCGCCTCAATGGTGCGCAAATGCAGGTTGGCCATTTCCTCAACGTGGCGCTTCTCGTCTTCCAACTTTCCGAGATACAGTCGATAGGACCGGTAAATCAAATACACCGCCGGCAGGACCAGCAGCGACATCTCCCAATTGAAAGTCTGATTCAACCACGTGATCATCCCCGCGATTCCTGCGCCCACTAGGTAGTAAGGGAAAGACCAGAAGTAGCAGTCCACCAAAATGCGGCTGAGTGGCCGTCGTTCCGTCAGTGAGATAACAGCTGCTATAGAACCTGCGTTCGCGATGAAATAAACAGTAGCCGAGAGACCTAGCAAAACCGGGTGGTTGGGAAGAATCAGGTTCGCAAGTGGATGGTGATAAACGATGTAAGCCAGGCTCGTCGAAATACACCCTGCACAGACGTTGAACGCCACCTGCAGCGCTTTCGGACGGTCCGGGAACAAACACTGCGCAACCATCGAGATCGCACCCAGAATTAGCGTTTCCGTGAAACTGAGTTCCAGCACTCCAATCAGGATGAAAAGGAAATTGACGGACAACGTCCCCGTTATCCCCGGGAGGCTCACTTTCAGCCGGGAAGCCAGTATGGCGATCCCCAGGTAGCAGATGAACTCGGCGATGTTCTTGCTGCTTTGGTGAATGCCGGCATAGATGAGGACTGCAAGCCCCGCCACGATTACCAGCGAAATAAAAAGCTTCGCGGCAACAGACATCCCTCTCCATGTTCGGGAGCGTTCCGCTGCCACCTTGGAATTGGTATTCGCGCTAGTCATTCGCAGATACACGTCGGGGGAGGCAGGGTTCTCCCCTAGTTACGAATATCAGCTAAGCAGCTTGTTTACAATGGTTTGGATGGTGCACGGCGAAACTTCCGTAACTTGCCATGGTAACTTTCCGGCTAGTTTTCCACCGAAGTGACTGCTTCTGCTAGAGCAACACAGATTGTCTCGCCACGTCGTTCGCTGCCGCCGCAACGTTCTCGGGCGTGCCGAGGTCGCGCCAATAGTACTGGTCTGCCCGGAAGGCGGAGATTTTATGCCCTTCGCCGGCCAGCCTGAGGTAGGAAGCGATGATCGAAAACGCTCCTTCTTCGCTGATCATCGACAGCATTCGGGGAGAGATTACGTGTATCCCCGAAAATGCGTATCCATGCGTCTCCTGAGACGGCCGCACTCGCTCATCGGTCTGACTCCTTACCATTCGCCGTCCACAAAGCCGATCTTTCTCATCAAAAAGCAGGTAGCGCGAAGTAGTTCGCTGTTGTACCGCAAGTGTCGCCAGCGACTGACTTTCCTGGTGCGAGCGGAGCATATGCTCCAAGTCGATGGTGCTGATCACGTCGACGTTATGCAAAAGAAATGGTTGATCCTTGTCACTGCCTTCAAGAAAGAACCAGGCCGCCTTCTTCAGCCCGCCTCCCGTATCGAGCAACAAGTCTTCCCGGGAGATCTCGATTCTCATCCCGAAATTTCCGTTTTGCTTCAGATAGGCGACCACCAGATCGGCAAAGTGATGGACGTTGATAATCACTTCCTGAATGCCGAATGATCTAAGCCTCCGGAGCGTGATTTCGAGAAGGGTTCGGCCGTTTATTTCGACCAGAGCCTTAGGACGATCATCAGTGAGCGGCCGCAGGCGAGTACCAAGCCCAGCCGCGAGGACCATAGCCCTCATCGGGCCGCTTTCTCCGCCAATGAGTGTTCCGCTTTCATCCGCTCCAACTCGCGATGCGTGACCACAAGGTCGATGCCCGCTCGCCCGCGCAATCGTTTTGCCAGTTGTTCCGCAAGATATACCGACCGATGCTGTCCGCCAGTGCACCCGAACGAAACCATCAGGTGTTTGAAACCGCGTTCCTGATAATTGCTGACGCTCGCATCAATCAGAGACATCACGCTCGCCAGATACTGATGCACACTCTCCTGCTGGTTGAGGTACTCGATCACGGGAGCATCTTTACCGGTCAGCAGCTTAAACCGCTCCTCGCGCCCTGGGTTCGGCAGGCTGCGGCCGTCAAACACAAAACCGCCGCCATTTCCGCTTTCGTCTTTCGGTAGCCCGCGATGAAAAGAAAAACTGCCAATTCGAACCACAAGATTATCCGCGTCCGTCGCCAGCTTTTGCAGCTTTTCAGAACCGAGCATGCTGTGGAAGGCGTCAAGCAGCGTGGGTAACGCAATTGGAAGCGTGACGTTGTGCTGCAGCCATCGAAGATTCTTTAACGCGTACGGCACGCTCTGCAGGAAGTGCACCTTGCGTTCATAGAATCCGCGGAACCCGTAGGCTCCCAGCGCCTGCATGATGCGGATATACACGAACGCGTAGTAGTGCTGCATGAACGCTTCGCGCGTGATGTTCGCATACCCGCGCAAAGTCTCCAGATAGTGGTCGAGCAGTTGCTGCCGCAACTCCGGAGGCAGATCAGCCTTCGCGTCATACAGAAGCGAAGCGACGTCGTATTGCAGCGCTCCCTTCCTGCCTCCCTGATAGTCGAGGAAGTACGGTTGCTGGCCAACCATCATCACGTTGCGCGACTGATAATCCCGATACAAAAAATAATCTCGCCCTGCGCTGAGCAGAAACTTCGTGAGACGGCTGAAATCATCCTCAAGCGCCTGTTCGCTGAATGGAATCCCGGCAAGCCGCAAAAAGTAGTATTTGAAGTAGTTCAGGTCCCACGAGATCGACTGCCGGTCAAAGCTTCCACGCGGATAGCAGACTTTGTAATTCAAATCCCGTCCAGCCTCGATCTGAAATCGAGGCAGAGTCGCGACCACCTTCCGATACGCTTCCACGACCTCGGGGCCAATCGAATCCGCTTTGCGATTCTGAGATAAGAGCTCGAAAAGGGACGTGTCGCCCAAGTCCTGTTCGAGATACGCCCCCTGACTCAAATCTTCGCCGTAGATCTCCGGAACCGGTAGCCCGTGCTTGCGAAAATGGCGCGAGAACTCGAGGAACGCGACGTTCTCTTCACGAACGCCGTAAAGGATGCCGATCGCAGTCTTGCCACCGCCAGACAGCCGGATAATCTTCCGCCCCGATCCCCCAAGTTCCCCCTGCACGGGATGCACCTGCTCGACCGGAGTCTGAAAGTGCTGTTCGAAGAGTTTGCCGAGGAAATCCATGAGCTTGACCCGATCGGAATTCTTCCCCAAAGATATCACCGAAGCACGCAAGAAGGCCTGCACAGCTGGCCCCAGGGCGGCACCGGAGTAACGATGCACAGGCCCAAGAAATGCGGCCCGGCAGCCTCGATGAGTGTTAACGCGTGGTTTCGACAGTTGAGCACTCCTCAGAAATTAAGGAAAGCAGCGGACTATAATCGGCACGATATCAAAGGGATTGAGATGGAATCCGAGATCAAGGTAGGGCAACGTTTCAAGTTCAGTGCATTGTCTGACAATCCTTCGGAAGAGCGGCAGGCGGTAGTAACTCGCGTACTGTCTGATAAAGAAGAAGGCCTCGGACCGGAAGTGGAATTCTATTTTGCATATTGGGTGGAAGCTCACGAACTTCCAGAAACAGATCCTCCGACGACGTTGGTGTTTCAGCGTGGAATTGACTACAACGTATACCTCGATGGACGCCAGGTTAGCATCACTGTGTTGAAGTGATCTTCCGCTACCGCGACATCTCATTTCACAAAATGTCCCCCGGAGGGTTTTGAGTGTAATCGCTGATTTCAACAGTTAAGAATTTCTGTTTTTCTTAGGCTATTGATCGGCAGGGACTGGCGCATCCTGATTATTGCAGCTTCGCGCACTCCGGTTTGTCTTCTTTCAGGATAGGATTCGGGCTCGGTGGTCTAGAGTGAGAGGAAATGTTTGCAGGCAATCGTGGGCAGAGCGCTACCCCTATTGTCAGTCAATCTGAGACATAGCCCAACGAATATCCAGTTTGACCCTTATCATGAATGTGCCCGATCACCGGAGCCGTTTCATTGCTCTCAGACGAACCCGGCAAACAACGTGGATCTTCCGTGGTAGTGCCAAGCTTGAAGACTGGCCGTGGTGCCGCTCGCCGCCGATTCTGGCTGGCGATATCGGGGTTTGTCATGGCGCTTGTGCTGTTGCCCTTTTCCTCCCAAGTCGAACGTCGCCTGGAGACAGTCGTTCACATTAAGGGCGGAGAAGCCGAAAAAGTTGAACTGGAACTGGCGCGGCAGTTCCAGTCTCCGTACGCCCACCGCCTCGTTCTTGTGATCAGCGGTATTCCGGATCCGGATTCAGCCAAGGGCGCTGATGCATTGGGCTTCTTAACCACTTCATTGCGTAGTGTGCAAGGAGTGTTGGGTGCCGTCTCGAGTCTGGATTGGCCAGATTCTCTCTTCACTGGGAACGATGGCGGGGCCTTGATCATCGTCGGCTTGGACCCGCAAAACGAAACTGTCGAGGCGTTGGTTCCAAGACTAAGGGCAAGAGCCGACTGGATGGAAGGTCAGCTTCGGTCGCAATACCCCAAGATCAAACTGGAGATTACGGGTGAAACGCCACTGAACTTCGATCTTCGCAAGGTCAGTGCCGATGACGTCACCCGTGCCGAGAAACGAGCGATGCCGGTAACCCTCGCGCTGCTGTTGCTGGCTTTCGGCGGTCTCGTGGCGGCGCTGTTGCCGCTGGGAGTTGGACTACTCTCAATCTCAATGGCAATGGGCGCGGCTGCGCTACTCACTCATTATCTGCCGCTGTCGATTCTGGTGCAGAATCTGGCGACGATGCTCGGTCTTGGTTTGGGCATCGACTACGCCTTGCTGATGGTGAGCCGGTTTCGCGAAGCATTGGCCGAGGGATATGATCCCGGCCTGGCTGCCGACATTGCTTCCGGGCAGGCGGGGCGGACCCTGATAATCTCGGCCACAACGGTTGCAATCGGATTTTCAGCGCTGCTGACGGTGCCTATCAGCGAACTGCGTTCCATCGGGATAGCTGGCCTGCTCGTGACCGTTTTGAGTGTCATGCTGTGCACTTCCATTTTGCCTTGGGTCCTTGGCCTGCTAGGGCATCGCATCGATGCCGCCCGAGTGCGTCTTCGACGCAGACAATTCAAAACGCGGGAAAGCCTATGCGCGGCGAGTGAGCGATGGGTGCGGTGGGGCAGCCTCATCACCGGCCGCCCCTGGACAGCTGTGCTTGTCGCCGGCGTTCCGCTACTGACGCTTGCATTCCAGGCGCGGAGAATCTCTCCCGGGGTTCCTGACCACGCGCTGCCGGCCGCACTCGAGTCGGTGCAAGCACTGCGCACGCTGCAAGGGATGGGGCGGTCAGGTATTGTGCAGTCTCTCAGAGTGGTTCTGGAATTGCCGCCGCAGTCTCCGCCGCTCTCAGCGGCTGGTTGGCTTGCGGTCAGCCGTTTAACGAAGCACTTCCAGAGTGATCCTAGAGCGGAAGAGGTCTTATCTCTTCCGTTTCTCACGGGAATGTCCGACTCTGCGGACGCGGTCGATGGTGTGCCCGAGTCAATCCGCAAGAGTTTTCTTCGCAGCGATGGCGAAGCTACCTTGCTTGAGTTGCTGCCCAACGCCAATCTTTCGCCCAACGAACAAACGAGATGGGTACGAGAGGTGCGGTCCTCCGATGTCGCGGCCATAACCGGCGTGCCCGGTGCTGTGCTGCGCGTCGGCGGCATTCCCGCACTCGAAGTAGATTATGAGTCGGTAGTAAAAGAGCGGTTGCCCAGGGTGATCCTTGGCGTCATCTTGGGGAGCTTGCTAGCGCTCTTGATCGGGCTACGTTCTCTATTTGCCGCGGTCAAAGCAATTCTGCTCAATCTGCTCTCCGTTGGCGCTTCCTTCGGTGCGTTAGTTGCGGTTTTTCAGGATGGCTACGGTAGCAAGCTCTTTGGACTCGACGGACCGACCGGCACCGTGTATCCGATCGTGCCGATTCTCTCGTTCGCCATCGTGTTCGGATTGAGCATGGACTATGAGGTCTTCCTCGTTGCCCGAGTCCTCGAAGAACGGCGGCGCGGTCTATCTGAAAGATCAGCCGTGATCGAGGGCCTGGCGCGGACGGCCGGGCTCATCACAAGCGCCGCGGCAATTATGATTGCAGTTTTCGCGGCATTCACCATGGGAAGCTTTCTTGTCGTCCAAATGCTGGGCTTTACGCTCGCTGTGGCGGTGTTCATCGATGCGACAGTTGTGCGGATTGTTGTCGGGCCGGCACTATTACAACTTGCCGGCGACTGGAATTGGTGGCCCTTTGGCCTACATGGGGCCCCTGCGACGTCTGAAGAGGAGGTTGTCCGTTGACTGCCAACCCCGTGGATACTCCTGTGACAGCACAGGGCCTTGCAAGAGCCTGAACAAGCGATACGTTTATTTAACTTTCTCTCGTTGAGCGTTGGACTGGCTGATATCAAAATCCCTGCGCCCAAGATTTGCCTTCCCCGAGCCCCGTTCGATTGCAAGAATCGAGGAGCCGGGCTTGCCCTGCAGCTTCGCCTCCACTTGCGTGGCGGACCAAGCCCCGTCGACCTCCCGCAACCCGTAGTAAATGAATTCCCTCTCCTGTCGCGTCCGGCGAAGCGTCTTCACCACATGCACAGGGTACAAAATGCCGCGGTCAATCCACGATGTTACCGAATCATAGTAAGTCCCGTCCTGAGAGTTGGATGTGCTTTTAAGGACAAAGCAATCCCGTGCGCCGTATTTATCCGGTGCCAGGAGTTCTTGATGCTTCCAGAAGAACTGGCTCTCCACCATGTCCTCATAGGAGAAGTCTGTGCCCACGAGTGGGTCGTTCCAACGTTCGAATGGCAATACACGAGCGGCCTTCTCGCCAGGAAGAACCGCCTCGATAGTTATGTGCCCACTGACGCTCATATGCAGAAGAAGACTCGTCTTCTCTGAGCCAGGCCCCGAGATCTCGCATAGCAGACGCAAACCATCGGGAAACCAGTGAGCTTTGGCGACAAACTTGTAGCTCGTGCGCTTTCCATCGCCTTCCACCCGTGTGAGTCGCCCAATCGCACGGTAGTCTAATTTCTCAATACGCTGGCGCGAGCCAGTCAGCACAGTCTCCAGGTCATGATTCGCCGCGAAGGCTCGCGATGGATGCACTAGCGACGACAGCACTAACAAAGCGATGGACACTTGAATCGCCCCAAAGGTGCAATTCGCCCATCTGGCCTCCCGATATGGGCAAAACTGGCGGCTGCGAGAGAGCACTACGACCCGGAGCAGGAAGGTCATGCGTGGATTCTATTGCTTGCTATTCATACAGGCAAAGTCCCTATAGGGCCCATGGCGACGTGTAGTAATTCTCGAGCCGTCGTAACGCGAATTATAGAGTATGGTGAACAAGAATCTGAGAAGGCGGCAACCGAAACCACAAACATCGTTGGTCTGCGAGAGCTCATTTGCGGACTTTTGAAAATGGAGATCCAGTGCCCCGTCGCTTTGTTTTGAAAATCGGCGATCACCTCGAGAATGCCGAGACGAAGAAGTATTATACCGAACGGAATTTTGCCGAGGTCGCGCCCCAGTACGATTTCATCACTCGAGTACTTTCTTTCGGACGTGACGCGGCATGGAAGCGCACTCTGATTTCATTGCTTCCCTCTCACGAGTCACCTGTTTGCGTTGATCTCGCCTGCGGCACCGGCGACATCGCTTTTCTCCTTGCCGGCAAATACCCCCGTGGCCGTATCGCCGGAGTGGACATCACCGAGCCCATGCTGGACATCGCACGTCAGCGCAATACTCATCCGAATGTCACTTTCTCCAACCAGGATATGGGATCACTTGAAATCGTTTCCGAATCCGTGGACATCGTCACCGGCGGCTACGCCCTGCGGAATGCTCCAGACCTCGGAACAGCTATTGACGAAATCAGCCGCGTTCTAAAACCGTGCGGCGTGGCGGCATTCCTCGATTTCTCCAAACCGGGCGGAAAGATCCCACAGAAGATGGAATACTGGGGTCTGAAGACATGGACCGGACTGTGGGGCACAATTCTGCACCGCAATCATGAAGTCTACAGCTACATAGCGGAGAGCCTCCAGCGCTTTCCCGACCGCCCTCAGTTGCGGGATATTTTCTGGCATAAAGGATTTTCTCTGGTCGATTCCCGCCTCTTTTTGGGGGGGATCACCGAGCTGCTAATGGTCCAAAAACTGCGACACGCCTCGGCGAATGGTGATCCGCCAAAGTATGTCTAGGATTTCGCGAAGCGAGAAGGCGCGCTCCAATAGAACGGCGAGTCGCGTATCTGTTCTCGTGGAGGCCGCTGCGATCCTTGCCGACATCGTCATTATCGGAATCGGAGTCTTTTGGATTGTTGTTTGCTGGAAGGAGATCAGTCACTACCCCAACGAGCGTCTATTCTCAGCGCCAACTTCGCTGTGGTATGCCCCGTTGTTGGGATTGCCGATTCTGTGGGGGATGGTTCTGGTTTCGATTTTTTTGGGTACGACTGTCTTCACTCATTTGTCCGCCGCACGGCAACATGAGCCGAGATGAGGGAAACTCGTTGCTATGGTTTGCACTCACGATTGGCGAAATATCCCATTTCACGCATTGAGCTTCTGCGCAACCTGCGCGACATCGCTCTTTCCTTAGAACCGACCGCTCACTTTTCCACAGCCTAACTTCGCGCATTGTGACATCTGCCCTTGCGCGCAGAATTCGAAATGTTCCATCATCCTCTTAGCGGCAAAGCCCGCGTCCTCTGCGTAGTGCGGAGGTATCCGATCTCTGAAAAAGCAATCGGCGATGTCAGCCTAAACTATTTAAATCCAATATTTTACGTGTAAGCGATTCTTTTTCAATAATTTGCAGAGGGTCATTCCATATCCATATCGCTAAGTACTCATGGAATCAATATTTTGCGAGAAATCGAATAAAAAATAGTTTCCGGATTTTTGAATTTCTCTCGCACAACCTCAATAGATTCAATGAGTTACATATAAATTCTTCAAAACAGGCAATTTAGAAGAGCCCAGGCATTACCGCGTACCGATCCTTGCGTCGGCATACAAACGAAGCGGAAAGGCTGTTGTGAAGATGTTCGAAAAATCTTGGTGGCGGCGGTTGGACTCGAACCAACGACCTACGGATTATGAGACCGTCGCTCTAGCCACCTGAGCTACACCGCCACTTGCCTGGATTCAGGAAGGATGTGCGAAAGGAACGGCGACCAGCACTTCCGCGGCATGGAAGCAACGCGGCCTCAGGTGCGTTACGTCCAATATTTAATTTTAAAAGCCGCACGAGATTCGGTCAAACCTAACCACGCAATTCGCGATGTATACTCCGCCCATGATTTTTGGGGCGCACATTCTCTTCTACAGTAAAAACGCCGACGCGGATCGAACCTTTTTTCGCGAAGTGCTTGGCCTGCAATCAGTCGACGTCGGCCACGGTTGGCTGATCTTCGCCATGCCTCCGGCCGAGGCCGCCGTCCATCCGGCCGAGGACGAGTTCTCACAAACTCATGCCGGACACCCGTTGTTAGGTGCCGTCCTCTACCTGATGTGTGACGACCTGCAAGCCGAAATCAACATTCTCAAAAAGAAGAATGTGCACTGTACAGAAATTCAGCAGGCGGCTTGGGGCATCAGCACAACGATCCCGCTACCCAGCGGCGGAGCGCTTGGCCTGTATCAACCTAGACACGAGACAGCGCTGAATCTCCGCGCTCGATAGCCTCAATCTGGAATAATCGGAACTTCATGAAAGCCCTCGCCGTTATTCCGGCACGCCTGGCGTCCACGCGCCTGCCCCGCAAAATGCTACGTGAAATCTCTGGAATGCCGCTGATCGGCATCGTCTATGAAGCGGTCCGCTCGTCGCGTCTTTTAGCTGACGTAATCGTAGCCACGGACTCCGAAGAAATCATGGCCGTGTGTCAGAAGAACGGATGGAATGCTCAAACGACTTCCGCCAAGCACCGCAGCGGGACCGAGCGTGTCCACGAGATCTCCTGCCGCGAATCGGCCGACGTTTACATCAACATCCAGGGAGACGAACCTCTCGTCCGTCCTGAGCAAATCGCGTCGTTACTCGACGTCATGTCCAATCCACAAGTAGAAGTTGGAACCCTCATGACTCCCGCAGCGGCGATAGACATTCCGAATCCAAATGCAGTGAAGGTTGTCACAGATCTTAACGGCCGCGCTCTCTATTTCTCCCGAGCGACCATCCCACACGATCGTGACAGAACAGAACCACGCTATTTCAAGCACCTGGGCCTGTACGCCTATCGCAAACCTGCACTCGACCGATTCGTAACGCTCCCAGAATCTTCTCTTGAGAAAGCAGAGCGCCTCGAGCAACTACGGTTTCTGGAAAATGGAATTTCGATTTACATTGCTGAGACGCCGCATGACAGCATCGGTGTCGACACCGAAGAAGACTTGCAGCGGGTAATCTCGATGCTAAAGAAGCCCTGATTGTCGTTCCTACCGTTTTTTCTCACTTGCCAGGCGTTGTCGCAGTTTCTCGCGCCCGATTGCCGCATACGCACGGCACGCTCCTGTGTCCGCCATCGGATCAGGGTGTACTCCCTTCTGACGCTGTGCAACTCGCTCCCACAGATTCGAGGCCTCCGGATGAGCTGTAATCAAAATGTCGCAGGGCACTGATTCGAAAAATGCAAAACTTCTCTCGAAATCTACATGCGCGTCTGGATAGTCACGACTGAATCGGAATCGGGGAGCAGACACAGGATTCAAACTATCGGCGTACACCATGTCGCGACATTCCGTCCCCTCGCAGGCCTTCCAGGTCCAACTCGTCCCCCCGGGAGTATGCCCGGGAGTTAGATGTGGCGTCATCTCAATGTTCCCGACTTGAATGCCTTCGCCATCGCGAAAAGTACTCACGTTCTTCACGGCCGCAATCGGCCTCAACACGCCGAATTGCGGATCGCCTTTTCCGACTCCGCCCTTCTTCAGCACTACCGCGCTCCACTCGCTCGCCACGACTCGCGCTCCCGTCTGGCGCTGCAACTCCGCAATGCCACCCGCATGATCAGAATGCACGTGCGAGTTTACGATCAACTTCACGTCTTCGAGTCGAAAGCCGAGCGATCGGATATTCTTGGCGATAAGAGCCGCGGACTCCGGCAAATCACCGTCGATCAGAACATGGCCGCCGGGTGACGTGATGAGAACCGAGCTTAGCCCGTGAGGACCCACGTAGTAGGTGTTGCCGAAAATTCGGAAAGGGGCCTGCGCCGTATTCCATTCGGCACATTGCGAACATGAGGCCGTACGCTGGCCAGGTGCCGCAACAACCGACATTGCTAGAAGAAGGAAAGCGACAAGAGGCTTGCCTGGACTCTGGCTCATGAGTGTGAGCTTGCACTCTGCGACTTGCTCCAGGCTTCCGCCGAAGCCAGGCGCCGAGAGATTGAAGGATGCGAATGAAAAAACCACTCCACCCACTTTGACGGCGTTCGCTCTGCCAGATTCTGCTCCGCCAGCTTGTTCATCGAAGAAACAAACGGATCGACGCTGGCAATCGATTCAAATGCGTAGCGGTCCGCCTGCCGCTCGTTGAAGCGCGAATAAGCGTTGAGCGCTGGCATAAGTAGGAAACCAAGAATTACGGAAACAAGAGCAAGCAGCGGAAGATTCGCGAAATCTGACAACTCTTCGAACATGTGATGATCGACTGCATAATGCAGCGTCCAGTTCGCCGCCCAGAATCCCACGAATGTGATGAAAGCCTGCACGAAAATGCTCTTCAGGATATGCCTGTGAAAATGATGGCCCAGTTCGTGCGCCAGCACGGCTTCAATCTCGTCCGGCGTGTAGTTATCGAGCAGCGTATCGGCCAAGATAATGCGCCGTGTATTTCCCAGCCCGGTCAGCGCTGCATTCGCCTTGTTGCTCTTCTCTGATAACTTCCAGCGATACACCCCTCGCACCCGGGTTCCGGCGCGCTCGCCAAGAATCACCAAACGCCGCCGTAGCTCTTCGTCTTCCAGCGGTTCGAATTTATAAAAAATCGGGAACAGCACTACGGGCGCCAATTGCGCCAGCAAAACGAACAACACCATGAAAAGCACCCAGGCCAGCAGCCACCAATTCTGCGGCCACTGCCGGATCGTGAAATACAGCAACTCAACTACGACGGCGCCCAACACCATGCTCACAAGGAAGCCCTTTGTCTCATCCCACAGCCACGATTCGAACCTCTGCGTCGACAGCTTGAATCGGCGCTCGAGCCGGAATCCGTAGTACTCCAGCCCGATTCCCAAGGCCTTACTGATCGCCAAGATCAGCACCAAATACATGAAGAGGGAAAGAGAATAATTCTGAAATCCCATCCGGTACGCGAGATCGCGAAGCGAGTCGGACCAGCGGGTCACAAGGAGCACGACCAGGAAGACGAAGCCGACTGCGAAATCCGTAATGCCAAGCCAGCGCCGGATGCGGTTATATCGTCGCGCCTCCGGCGAATCTACCTGACCCGAAATGGCCTCTTCTGGCATTAACTACTATTTCTCACAAAAGCCTCACCTGTGGCTAGTAACTCCTGGACCAATTCTGGCGATGACGCCTCCGTATACAGTCGCAGCAACGGCTCCGTTCCCGATGCCCGGAACAAAACCCAAGCTTGAGCGCCATTTCCATTGGTCGGGGCATCGAGAAAAAACTTGATCCCATCCATCTGCTCTTTCTTGAGCACCCGATACGGCCCAAGATTCTGAGTACCATCGGCACGCGCCCGCTGAATCGCCCCCTGCTTCACATCCTCTGGAATGTGGAGATCACTTCTACCGTAAAAATGATGCCCAAATTCCTCCTGCAGATCCGCCACCAACTGCCCGAGAGTCTTGCCCTCTTCGGCCATGGCGTTGGCGAGCAATAGAGAATTCAGCACACCATCGCGCTCAGGCAGGAATCGCGAATACCCAATCCCGCCGGATTCTTCTCCACCCATCATGATTTCGCGTTCCATCATTAAATCCGCGACGTACTTGAAGCCGATGGGAGTCTCGTGCAACTTCCGCCCGTACTTCGCGGATATCCTATCGAGCATCAGCGTCGTATTGAACGCCCGCACCACATCGCCGGGCCACTTCTTTCGTTCCAGCATCCACCGGAGCAGCACGGAAAAAATTTTGTGCGAGTCAACAAAGCTTCCATCCTCAGCGACCGCGCCAATGCGATCGGCGTCTCCATCAATCGCCAGGCCGGCGTCGCACTTCTCGCGAACGACGGTCTCTTCGAGCATCTTCGTGTGCGGGCGGATCGGCTCAGGATTGATCCCAGGGAAAAGCGGGTTCAATTCTTGCCGGATCGCAACGCACTGAACCCCTCGCTCGGCAAAGATCCCGGGCAAAACTCCGCGGCCAGAGCCATACATCGCGTCGACGGCAAATTTGAACTTCGACTTTGCAATCAAATCCATATCAGCGAACGCGCAAACCGCAGCAACGTAAGCCTTTTTCAAATCGACTTCGTCAATCGGAGCCTTCGTTCCTTTCGGCGAAGCCCCCGCAGCCAACTCGCCTTCGATCTTCTTCATGATCGCTGGCGTTGCCGATCCGCCAAAGTTGCCTTTGAACTTCACTCCATTCCAGGTCCACGGATTATGGCTGGAAGTGACCATTACACCGCCCGCGGCACCCTGTTGTTTGACGGCGTAGGAAACGGCTGGAGTCGGAGTGTAGTCATTGGCAAGTTTCACCGGTATCCCAGCCGCTGAGACCACTTCAGCGACGACCTGTGCCGCCCGCGGTGACGCAAAACGGGCGTCATATCCAACGATCACCCCACGTTTCGCATCTTCATTCTTCAAAACGTACGAGGCGATTGCGCCCGCGACTCGCCGCACATTTTCAAAAGTGAAATCATCGGCGATGATTCCACGCCACCCATCGGTGCCAAACTTAATTTCCTGTGCCATTGAGTTTCAGGTTTCCAGTTTCAGGTTTCGAGCACCACCACCAATAGAGCTGTTCTACTCGAAACGTGAAACTCGAAACACGAAACTTACGTGAGCTTCTTCAGCTTCTTCTCATCCAGATGCTTCACCACCTTGCCCACGTCCTGCGCATGCTGTCGTGTCGTGATCAGCAGGGCGTCCGGTGTATCGACAACCACGACATCACTGACTCCCACGGCTGCCACGAATTTCCCGGGAGCATGCACATAATTCCCGCGCGCATTCAGCAAAAACACGCCCGAGCCTGCAACGAGATTGCCTTCCTGCGGAGTCGTTTTTGCGACGTGATGTTCATGCAATGCTGTCCATGAGCCCAGATCGTTCCATCCAAAATCAGCGGGCAGACAGAAAATATTGCTGCCATCTTCTCCCTTCGCCGACCGCGGTTCCAGCACAGCATAGTCCACGCTGATGTTCTCGCACTTGGGATACAGCCTTCGAAATGTAGCGGCAAACTTGGATGTTCCAAATGCAGACGCAATCTCTTCCAGAACTGGAGCAGTCTTCGGAAGATGCTCAAGCAACGCATCTGCAAGTGTTCGCGCACTCCACAGGAACATCCCGCTATTCCAGAAGTAGTTCCCCGCCGCAAGGAACTCGGCAGCCGTTTCCGCGTTGGGCTTCTCCGTGAATCGCCGGACCCGCAACGCTTCTCCCTCGAAGAGCCCTCCGGCTTCGATATAGCCGTATCCGGTCTCCGCACGATTGGGTCGGATGCCAAGTACGACGATATTTTGTCCCGCCGCTGCGATCTCGATGCCCCGTTCGAGTGTCTCGCAATACCGCTTTTCATCTCCAATGACGTGATCGGAAGGAAACATCCCGATCACAGCGTCCGGATCCTCGCGCAACAACAGAAAAGCGGCCAGCCCGATTGCAGGAGCAGTGTTGCGTCCGACCGGCTCCGCCAGAATCTGCGGCTTCGGAAACTTCGGCAGCTGCTGCATAATGGCAGGCCGCAGGTCTTCATTTGTGATAATCCAGAATTTCTTTGCAGCAGACAGCGGCAGCAACCGCGCCACGGTCTGCTGGATCATCGTCTGCTTACCGTCCAGCGCCAGCAGTTGCTTCGCGCGCTTCTTCCGGCTCAGCGGCCAGAATCGTGTTCCGCGCCCACCAGCCAGAATCACAGGATAAAAATTAGAATTCTTCGCCATTCTTGCGCTCTCAAACTAAATACCTTAGATCGCAGATTTTTCGGAGCTCATATTGGCCGGCCATAAAATCGGCAATCGCAAATCGCCAATCGGCAATTCCTAAAGTCTCGTTTCCGGCTCAGGGAAGCTCTCACCCGGCACGTACGCGCGCAGAAACTCGAGTGTCCACTGCGGCCTTATGCCGAACTCTTCGATCGATGCGGGAATAACCACCGCATCTCCCTTTGCCAGGGTCACGGCTTCCATTCCTGACGATTCGATCACTCCACAGCCGTCAACCGCGACAAGAATTTGGACAGAGTTCCTTGACGTCTCGTCCCGCGTCCGAAGGCCTGAAATCGGCTCTTTGCATTCAAACATGTCCACGACAAAATAAGGAGCGTTCACCAGCGTCGATTGCCGGTTCTTCCCGGCCTCACGTGGCGCCGGACGCAAGACTTTGCCCGACTTCACGTTCTCTTTTACTGCAGCCATCCCATCCTTCAGATGCAATTCGCGCGGACGGCCGTAATCGTACAAACGGTACGTCATGTCCGATTGCTGCTGCGTCTCAACAATAATCGATCCCGGTCCAAGTGTGTGTACCGTCCCGCCCGCTACGTAAATCATGTCACCGGCATAGACGTTGACCCAATTCAAAACTTCTTCCGCGCGAGTCTGATGAATGGCTTCTTCCAGTTGCGCTGCGGTGACTCCCGGCTTGAGGCCAAGTGCGATCTGCGAGCCCGGTTTGGCATGTGCCACGTACCAGCACTCTGTCTTTCCCCACGGCTCGCCCACGCGCAACGCCTGCGCATCATCTGGATGCACCTGCACCGAAAGCTTTTCGTACGGAAACAAGAACTTCAACAGCAAGGGGAACCGCTTCGGATCCCGCGCCGCCTCTCCCACCAGTTCCCGCTGATACTGATCGCTCAATTGCGACAACGTCTTGCCAGCAAGCGGTCCATTCGAGACTTTGCAGTCGTCCCCAGTCAGCCAAGCCTCGCCGATCTTCTCCCCAAACTTATGGTTTGGATAAATCGGAGAAAGGTCCTGCGTTCCCCAAGGCCGCGGATCAAATCCCGGCTGCATCATTAATGGATACAGGTGTCCCATTCGATAAAAAAGGCCGCTCGCCACGGAACGGCCGCCGTACCAGAAGATCCCTCTGTATAACCCTGTGATCCTTGTGGTGAACTTTGTAGCACCTGCAGAAATCAGATCTACAAAGCTGCAAAGAAACGCCGCATCCGCTCAAGGCCTCGATCCAGTTCGGCCTTGGAAGTTGCGTAGGAAATTCGAATGTGGTTGCTAGTCCCAAATCCCTCACCCGGCACGGTCGCGACGTGGGCTTCCCGCAATAGCCTGCCGGCCACATCAGATGCAGATTTCAAGCCCCCGCGTCCAAGAAAAGACGAAATATTCGGATACGCGTAGAACGCTCCTTCGGGAAGCGTGCACTTCACCCCCGGGATGGACCGCAAGCCCTCCACCACATGGTCGCGCAACAGGATGTACTCCTGCCGCATCTGCTCCACACACTCCTGCGGCCCTTTTAGCGCGGCAACTGCAGCCTTTTGCACAATCGAGGTCGGGTTTGACGTCGATTGGCTCTGCAGTTTCGCCATCGCACTTGTCACGGCTGCCGGCGCCAAAGCGTATCCCAGCCGCCAGCCGGTCATTGCATAAGTCTTCGACAACGAGCCGAGCACCACCATCCGCTCTTTGTATTCCCGTAGCGAGCCAACCGAGAAATTCTTGTCTGTGTAATTCAAGTAGACATAGCACTCATCCGACAGCACCCAGATACCGCGCTGATGCGCTAGACGAATAACCTCCGCCATATCGTTCGGCGTCATCACGGCACCGGAAGGATTCGAAGGGGAGTTCAAGATGATGACTTTTGTCCGCGGCGTAACGAGTCTGGACACCATCTCGGCCGTGACGCGAAAATTCTGCGACTCGTCCGACTCCAGCAACACAGGAGTTCCGCCAGCATAACGAATGATGTCTTTGAAGGACACCCAGTACGGCACCGGCAGAATGACTTCGTCGCCGTGATCGACCAGTACATTGATCGCGTTAAACAAAGCATGTTTTCCGCCCACGGACGCAATCACTTCCTCACGCCGATAGTCGGAATCGAAATCGACGTTATGCCGGTGCGCAATCGCGTCGCGCAGCTCGGCCGTCCCCGCAACGGCTGTGTACTTGGTGAAATCCCCCTGGATTGCTCCGATGGCCGCATCTTTGATGTGCTGCGGCGTTGCGAAGTGTGGCTCGCCCGCGCCGAAATCAACCACATCGATTCCCTGCGAGCGCAGCTTATCCGCCTCCGCTACGACTGCCATTGTGGCCGAGGGCTCAATCCGATTGATTCTCTCAGTCAGTTTCACCGCTTCTACAGTTGCCGTCGTCATGCCTTCTTTTTCCTTCTCCTGGGCACTTCTATGAGTTGTGGTTCTGCCAGTTTGTATGCGGGATCAAGCTTCTCCCGCAATTTCGTTTCAACAAATTCTGGAACCAGTCCCTTCACCGGGCCGCCCGCTTGCGCTACTTCCCGTACGAGCCGAGAACTCACGTACGAATACTTGTCCGCCGGCATCATGAATACGGTCTCGAGCGTTGGCTCTAGCTTGCGATTCATCAAGGCCATCTGCAGCTCATATTCGTAGTCGCTGATAGCCCGAATTCCCCGCAGCACGCACATTGCTTCCATCGATTTCGCGTACTCCACCATCAGTCCGTCAAACGTATCGATCCGTACATTTGGCAAATCCGCGGTCAGAGCCTGCAGCATCTCCCTCCGTTCGGCCACACTGAACATCGGAACTTTCTCCGAGTTCCGCAAAATGGCGACGACCAGCTCTTCAAAAATCTTGCTCCCTCGCTGAATCAGATCGAGGTGCCCATTCGTCGGTGGATCAAACGACCCCGGGTAAATAGCTGTGCCCTTATTCAATCTTCCTCACTGGAACGGCGCGGTTCAGCAGAGTGAACGACGGTCGAGCAATGTAAGAGATTCTATGCGGGCAGCACCAACAATGGCAATTGAAGGGGAGACGGAACCCCATATTAGACTTGGGGTGCCCCGCTTCTCGCCGCCTTTGCGAGAAGTGGGAATCTCTGCTGTCGCGCTTTTCACGTTGGGGCCGGTGCTCCGACCTGGCGGGTTTGAAAGGGCACGGCTTCAGCCGTGCCGACAGCCCGCGCTGAATGAGGTGCGGGTTTAGCCCGCTGAGGTCCCCGGGAGACCCGGGCGCGACTCCGTGAGAGAGAGTGTAAGCCGCGCCCGGAGGCAACGAGAAAAATCCTACCTGCGCGCCGCCGCAATCGGAGCCTTCGGCGCATCCGTGCCGGTCGGCATGGTCGTGACCCGCCCGGTCGCCGCGCCATTGGTCGGCGCAGCCGCTGGAGCCGGAGTCGCCGGTATCAATCCCAGCGCTTTCCGCACTTCCGTATCCAGCTTCGCGAGCACATCCTTGTTGTCCTTAAGGAACTGGCGCGCATTCTCTCGGCCCTGGCCAATGCGCTCGCCCTTGTAGCTGTACCACGACCCGGACTTCTCGACGATGTTGTGATTCGCCGCCAGATCGAGCAGGTCGCCCTCGCGCGAAATGCCCTCGCCATAAAGAATGTCGAACTCTGCATCGCGGAACGGCGGCGCCACCTTGTTCTTTACTATTTTCACCTTCGTCCGCGATCCGATCACGACGTCGCCTTCCTTCACCGCCGCGATGCGCCGGATATCGATTCTCACTGACGAGTAAAACTTCAGCGCTTTGCCGCCGGTCGTCGTCTCCGGATTGCCGAACATCACGCCAATCTTTTCGCGAATTTGGTTAATGAAGATCAGGCAGGTCCTCGACTTCGCAACCGTGCCGGTCAGTTTCCGCAGCGCCTGAGACATCAGCCGCGCCTGTAGCCCCATGTGGCTGTCGCCCATCTCGCCATCGAGCTCGGCCTTGGGCACCAGAGCCGCCACTGAGTCGACCACCAGCACGTCCATCGCATTCGACCGAACCAGCGCCTCAGTAATTTCCAACGCCTGCTCGCCATAATCCGGCTGCGACACGAGGAGGTTGTCGACATCGACTCCCAGCTTCTTCGCATATCCGGGATCGAGCGCGTGCTCGGCATCGATGAATCCAGCCATGCCCCCGGTCTTCTGTGCCTCGGCGATCACCTGCAAAGTGATGGTCGTCTTGCCAGACGACTCCGGCCCGAACACTTCAATCACGCGTCCGCGAGGGAAGCCGCCCACTCCAAGCGCCGCGTCGAACGAAATCGATCCCGTCGGGATCACCGAGATCGGCAAGATCGCGTCCTTCGACCCCAACCGCATGATCGATCCCTTGCCGAACTGCTTCTCGATTTGCGATACCGCCAGATCGATCGCCTTGCCCCGCTCGTCTGCCATGGAAGTGGCTCCTTTGATGATTGCGTCCGTGAAAACTTTCTAATATGGCCGGATTATACATATGATTCTAAGCGAAGAAAAGGCGAATCTATAAAATTAACCTGTGGAAGGTTCCAAAATGGGCGGGATCGATGCGGTTTGGGCGATTGAATGTGGCGCAGGCTCCCGCCCGCGAACTCCAACCATAAGCACAGGAGATGAAGGCTCAAGGGTGAACCCAACGGAAGAGCGCCTACCTCTGCAGCAAATCCACCGGAGCATTCACATCATGCACCCGGAAATACTTCGCCAGCGCCGGATACTTCCTCGCCACCGCCTCGTACATCGCATAAGCCACGTTGCGATAGGACACATGCCCCGCAGGCGTAGTCCGCAACTCGGATATGTAAACCGCCTCCGCAAAATCCATCTTGAACAGCGCTCTCTTCCGGAACGCCAGCGGGATCGCGTACTGGGAATTCTCTTCCGCCTCGGGACTTCCGCCCGACGCCAGCTTCTCGACGGCTGCCTGCACACGCCGCATCGCCGCCTCAAACTGCCCGCGCACTCCAGCGTCTTCCATGTCCATCAACATCTCGAACCCATGCTGCGTGGTAAATCCCTGCATGACTTGAATGCACCGCCGGTGCCGGTGCATGTCGCGGAAGCCGCCCGTATCCATCAGGATGTCAAAGCGGAACTGCTGCCCAGCGCGGAATCCGCGCAGCATTTCGTCGTGCTTCCCGCGATGCGCCAAGCCAATATCGAGGATCTCCCGGCGCCTCCGCTCGCCCGCCACCTGCACCAACTGCCGAATCTGCCGATATGAATGGTGCGAGTGCTCATATAGCAGCGTCGTCGCGATCTCCACTTCCAGAGGCTCTTCATCCAGCAGATCGACAATCGCCTTCGACGGAGCCACCGGCTCCGAAGCCATCAATTCCCGCGCAGCCTGCCGCAACTCGCGTCGCGTCTCCATCTCATACGGATTCGGGTCTGCATACTTCACCAGCGTCGGCGCCACGCGCACCTCGCGTAGCAACTCCTGCTCGGCCCGCACGCCCAACTCCGGATTCACCGCCCGAATCTGCGCAACTAGATCTTGCAGCGACTCGCTATTCACGTTGTAAGCAGGCCCAATCGCCGCCTTCTTCAAAGACTCTCCCAGGGCACGCACCTCTTTATGCGTGTGCGACAGCAGATGCGCGACTTGATTTTCTAGCGTCCGCGCATTCACGATCTCGCCTAACGAGGTATTTGTAGCCAGCGGCAGCAGGTACCGAGTGATGTCGAACGCCCTTGCCTTCAGCGTCCGCTCATACGCATCCTGCTTCATATCGGCAGGCTTCGGCGTGATGCTGATCAGATAATTCGTCATGTGCGCCGAAAGCGCGTCATACTCGGCGAACAAAAAGTCCACGGTCTCTCGATACAGCTTCCGCCCCTCATCGTCAGCCCCAAAATCCGGCGTGTAGTACCCGCTCTTGCGGAAATCCTGATACCGCGTCGACCGCTCCTGCCCATCCCAGCGCTGCTCGTCGGCCAGTTCAATCGCCGCCAAAATCGACAGCCGCTCAATCGCCAGCGCAATGTGCGCGAGGTCAGCAATTGACCGATGCCCGTACTGAAAATAAAAAGTGTTGAGGAATTTCTCCGCCTTCTGAGTGCTGATCTCCCGCAGCGCGTCCTTCATCGACAAGGCAGACCGCGAATACTTCGCCATCGCATAAGCCTGGATCTCCGGCTCAACACCAAACACAGCGAAAACGTCAGTCGAAGGCGCTGCGGCGTCTTGTGTGGCGCGCGCGCCCCCGCGCGCATCTGCCGACACTGAATCGACAGCTGGCTTCTCCAAAGCGGATCCGCGCAAAGGCGAGCGATGTGAAGCATCGGATGAGTCAGTGTGGGAAGGTTTGGGCATAGTCACAACGTTCGTCGGAGTTGGAGACATGGGAGTGCACGCATGGTACGCGCCCCTCTTGTGGATAAGCAATGCGGTTTTGAAGACTTACTGAATGCCCTGCCGCCACTGCTGCAGGCGTTCTTTGATGGTCTGGACTTCTCGCTCGAACGACTCCGCGGCCCGCACCAACTCCAGTGTCTCGTCAGGATGCTCCGCACAGGCAAAAGCAACTTGCCGGCGCAGCTCAGCGGCAGCGGCAACCAGCTCCCGCATCGCCTCTTCCGCCTTCTTGATCTGATCAATCGGCCGCTCGGACACAAAGCCTCCGCGCCGAACATGATCTCACAATGTTAAACCTCGGTTCTTTTCTCTTAGCGTTCCGTGCGGAGTTCTCCGTGTACTGAGCGGTTCACGATTTTGGAGTGCAATCTCCACAGAACGGTTCGGGGACAACGTACTCGCCAGCAACGAACGCTAAACTAAGCGAGTGCATCCGATCCTTCATCACACCGCGCATCGTCCCTGGCCTCTGCCGCGCGAGCCCTGGGTCATGAAGCAGACGTGGCATGATCTTCTATTCGCCCATTGGCCCATTCCGCCGGAACACCTGCGGCCCTTGGTTCCCCCCGAACTACCGCTCGACACCTTCGACGGAAAATGTTGGGTCGGAGTCGTTCCTTTCCGCATGAGCGGAATCCGCGCTCGCTGGACGCCGCCGATTCCCGGCCTCTCGAGCCTTCCCGAGCTGAATGTTCGAACGTATGTCATCCACAAGGGCAAACCCGGCGTCTATTTCTTCAGCCTCGACGCCGCGAGTCACGCGGCCGTCTGGGGAGCCCGCACTTTCTACCATCTCCCTTATTTCTACGCGCAAATGAAATCCACTGACAAAAGAGGAGTGATCCACTACAACTCGACCCGTAAGGACAAACGGATGCCCCGATTCTCGTCGACTCCGCCACCGCCAGAGGACTTGAATGCCCAATTCCGTGGAACCTACCGTCCCATCGGGTCCGTTCGCGAGAAGTCCACGCTCGAGCACTTCCTGACGGAACGCTACTGCCTGTACACCCTTCATCAAGCCAAGTTGTACTGCTGCGACATCCACCACCAACCTTGGCCTCTTCAAAACGCCGAAGCCCTAATAGAGCAAAACACGGTTGCCGCGGCAGCGGGAGTCGACCTCCCAAACGCTGCGCCGCTACTGCACTTCGTGAAGCGGCTGGAGGTTCTTATCTGGCCTCTACGCCGAGCAGACTAAGATTGGATTGACTTGCACGCCTTATGACCTGTGTAGGGACAGCCGCCTCGGCTGTCCGGTCAGGCTCAGCTCGCCCGACGCTGCTGACTGATCATTTCCTCTGCGCTGCCCGCGTATAATTCCGGTTCCACGAGTGCACGGTTCAACAACCGGGCACGACGGTGGAAGGGCGGCCCTTTAGGGCTGCGTGAATCGCTTAAAACGTAGGGGGGCTTTAGCCCCTGTCGTGCATTGGAGAAATTGCATGTCCTTATCCGGACACATCGCCTTTGTCACCGGCGCCTCGCAAGGCATCGGACGAACGTGCGCCCTGCGCCTCGCCAAAGAAGGCGCATCTGTCGCCGTCGCCGCGCGCAATCAAGAGAAGTTGAATGAACTGGTGAACGAAATCACCGCCGCCGGAGGCAAAGCCGCGTCGTTCCCGCTCGATGTCACCGACGAAGACCAGATCAAGAATGCGATCAAAGCCGCGACAGATCAACTCGGCAAGATTGACATCCTCGTCAACAACGCGGGCATCACGCGCGATCAGCTCGTCATGCGTATGAAGCGCCCCGACTGGGACGACGTCCTCCAGACCAATCTGACCTCCGCCTATCTCTGCATCCAACAAGTCATCCCCAACATGCTCCGCCTTCGTTGGGGACGCATCATCAACATCAGCAGCGTGTTCGGACAAATGGGCCAAGCCGGACAGGCCAATTACGCCGCCTCCAAGGCCGGACTCATCGGCCTGACCAAAGCCATCGCTCGCGAAGTCGCCTCTCGCAACATTACTTGTAACGCCATCGCTCCCGGCTTCATCGAAACCGCCATGACCGACGTTCTCAGCGAGGAATTCAAGCAAGCAGCCGTGCAGCAAATCCCGCTCGGCCGGGTAGGAAAGCCGGAAGACGTTGCGGGCGCCCTCGCTTTCCTCGCCTCCGATGACGCGTCTTACATCACAGGCCAAGTCCTAAGCGTAAACGGCGGCATGTTGATGTGATTAGGTGTCTCGGGCCAAACGTAGCGCGCTCAAGTGATGAAAAACGATGCGAAGGCTTCCTCTGTGTCCTCTGTGCCCCCTGTGGTGAAGGGTTTGTCTTTCGCTCAAGCCGGAAGCCCCGCCCAGATAACCCAAGCGCGCGAACTTTTCCTCGAATACGCGCAGTCCTTGGGCTTCAGTCTCTGTTTCCAGAATTTCGATAAGGAACTAACCGATCTCCCCGGAGAGTATTCGCCTCCGGCAGGCCGCCTTCTTCTCGCCGAACTCGATGGCCAACTCGCAGGCTGTGTCGCGCTCCACAAACTGGAGCTCGGAATCTGCGAGATGAAGCGGCTCTATCTGCGCCCACAATTCCGCAGCAAAGGGTTGGGCCGGGTCCTGGCTGACTGCATCATCTCCGAAGCTCGCCAGATCGGCTACAAGCGCATGCGTCTCGACACAGTCGAGCCCGTCATGAAAGACGCTGTCGGCATGTACCGCAAACTCGGCTTCAAAGAAATCGCCCCGTATTGCAGTAATCCGATGGCAGGCACTCTATATATGGAACTGCAGTTGTAATTCTTCCGCGATTTCATCCACAATGGGTGCCCCATTTCTGCCGCGCCTTTTACGGCAGAAGTGGGGATTGAAATCAGTCTGCAGAATGTTCCGGAGAGAGTTTTCCGTATGAAAAAAGTCCTGTTTCTATTGGCCGTGGTCACATTCGCCGTTTCGGCATTCGCCGCCGAAAGCAAGACCATCTCCTATAAAAGCGGCGACGAAACTGTGCAAGGCGTTCTCTACACACCGAGCGGCAAAGGACCATTCCCCGGCTTGATCGTTATCCATGAATGGTGGGGTCTGAATGATTGGGTCAAGGACCAGGCTTCGAAACTTGCTGACCAGGGATACGCCGCACTCGCCATCGATCTTGATCGCGGCAAGGTGGCCACCACCCCCGATGAAGCCCATCAGATTATGCGCGGAGTTCCCGAAGACCGCGCCAAGCGCGACCTGCACGCCGCCTTCGAGTATCTCGCCTCCCAATCAAGCGTGAAGAAAGACCGCATCGGCGCTATCGGATGGTGCATGGGCGGCGGCTACGCTCTCGACGTAGCTCTGCAAGAGCCTTCACTGGCGGCCACCGTCATCAACTACGGTCATCTCGCCACTGATCCCGAAGCCCTCAAGAAGACCAACGCACCAATCCTTGGACTGTTTGGCGCACAAGATAAAGGCATCACACCGGAAGATGTCCAGAAGTTCGAGCAAACGATGAAGCAGTTCGGCAAGAAGATCGAAGTAAAAGAGTACGATGATGCGGGACATGCCTTCGAAAATCCCAACAACAAGCAAGGCTACCGCGAAGCCGATGCCCAAGACGCATGGAAACGAACCGTCGAGTTCCTCTCAGCAACGCTGAAAAAGTAAGGCGACTAGGTCGTTCCCTGTGTAACCCTGTGATCTCGGTGATGAATGGTTCTTGTTCGGCTGAAATACGCACAGGGCCGGGCAACCATTACTTGCACAATGTCTAAGGAAACAGCTTTTGCTGCACGAAATTTAATTCTCGAAATGTTTTTCCGCATGGCACGAATGTCCTAACTAATGGCACAAATTTCCCCTTGCCAGAAGTTGGCGCTCTGGTTACTATGGCCCATCCTGAAATGCTCCCTACCATGAATATCGGCGAGACGATCCGCAACTACCGGCTCCAAAAAGGAATGTCCCAGGGCGACATCGAAAAGCGTACCGGCCTTCTCCGTTGCTATCTGTCGCGCGTCGAAAATGGTCACACGATTCCGTCGCTCGACACCTTGTCGAAGATTGCAGGCGCCATGGAATTACCGCTTTCGCAATTCTTTTCCGATCCCAATCACAGCAACGGCTCCAAAGGCTTGCCTCAACTATCCGAAGATGAAGTCCGCTTCCTGAGCCAGATCCGACGCTTTGCTGTCAACCTGAACGACAGCGATCGCAAGCTCGTCCTCGCCATGGTCAAAAAGATGGCGGCGAACTCGGCGAAGTAAGCTTCTAGTCACTAGCTCCTAGCCAAGCTGTGGGCCTCGCACTATCTTGAGTAGACCTGCTAACGACTAACGACGGTCCTCACCTTACTTTCGTACCATGCCCTCTGTGACCCACAGGTACCTCCTCCAACCCGCCTGCGCTGGCTACACTCACCATGGAGACAACTGTGACCATCGACGAGGAATTAACTCTTCTCGACACGCAACTGCGTCGCCTGAAAATCGAGTACGAGATATTCTTCAGCAATCCCACCAAGCGGCCTCCCGCCGATATCGAGTGGAAGGTGGTCGCACTTCTGCGCAAGTTCTCCGACGGCGGACGCATGAACTTCTCGCAGCGCTATCGCTACAACGAAATGGCGCAGCGCTATGCTATCTATAGCGATCTCTGGCGTAAGAAGTGCCGTATCCGTGAGGAAGGCTACCGTCGCCCACAGGACGCCCTGCTTTCAGTGCAGGGTGTGCGCACCGACGAAGAGGAACACAAACCTCATCACCATCACGCCTACGGACTCGCTCATGCCGCAGCGGCGAATGCGAACTCTTCTCAGCCCTTCACCCTGCACAATGTCGACCAGGCCGAACGCGAACAAGTCGAGCGTCTCTACAACACGCTGGTCGCAGCTAAGAAGAAGGCCGGGGAAAATGTCACCGGCAATATCGACTCCTTCGCCACTTTCGTGCAGAAAAAGACCGAACAGATCCGCAAGCAATACAAGTGTGAGAACGTCGAATACTCGGTTGAACTCACAGATGGCGGCGTAAAGCTGAAAGCCAAGGCAAAAACCTAAACGCTTCAGCCCTTCATCCCGGCTTCTGCCCGGATTCCCACAGCTATCGGATAGTGACTTTTTACCCAATTCTTTCTTCCGCGTTGACATCTTGAATAAGAAGGCTACTATTGGCACCCGCGGCTCAGAGCCTTCGGCGCCACCTTTCCGCGCAATTCCTTTCGCCGGATGCTCACCTTGATGAAGCGACTCCCCCAAAGAGTCATGAATCTGGGCAACAGCTGCAAAACAAACGTTGGGAGGAATGAAGCAAATGATGTTGAAGCGTTTACTTGGCTGTTCACTTGTATTGACGCTTGCCTCAGGGATCCTGTGGGCCCAAGATGGCCCGAAGGTAGCTCATACAAATCGTTCCAATGCCCCGGCTCAGAAATGGACTCCGCCCGCCGGACATCCAGCCATCTACACCAACCTCGGGCCCTCCACCAGCAATCTCTACAACGACACCACCGGATACTACGTACTCGCTCCTAGCAATTCCGTTGGCCTTGGCGAACAGTGGATTGGTCTCCAGTTCACTCCGAGAACCAACACCAGCGCGACTTTGCTCGTTGCTGCGGTTGGCATCATTTCCGGAACTAGCCGCGTCGATCTCGGTCTTTACACGGACGCTGGCGGCACGGTCGGCACTCTGCTGGCTGGCGGAGCCTCTACCCACATCCCGGTATTTGGCACCTGCTGCGGCTTGGTCGAAGTGCTGATCCCCGCAACTGCGCTCACCGCCGGAACTCCTTACTGGATCGCGGCAACAACCGACGACACCAATGCCGCCGACTTCACTGGAGTATTTGAGTCCACAAACCAAAGCAACATCGCTTTCGACCCGGCTCAGACCGGCTGGCTCCCCTTCAGCGGAAACGTCCCCGCAGTTGGCGTGTTCCAGTAGACAACCCGAAAACAAATCTGGATACCTCTCATGGCCGCGGATTCATTCCGCGGCCAATTTTTTGCCTCCCCCGAGTACGCCGCCACTCAATTTTGATCGCTGCACCGCTCGCCCGCATCCAATGTAGGACATGGCTCGATAACGTCGTCCGCCTCTTGCTGATAAAATCTTCGGTCGCCATTCCTAACAACCTGCAAGGAATCCCATGTCAGTCCGCATTCAACGCGCCATCCTCTCCGTCACCGATAAAACCGGACTTGTGGACTTTGCCCGCCGCCTTTCCGCTTTTGGCGTCGAACTCGTCTCCACCGGAGGTACCGCCAAGCTTCTCCGCGATTCCGGCATCACTGTCAAAGACATCTCTGACCTGACAGGCTTTCTCGAAATGCTCGATGGACGCGTCAAAACGCTCCATCCCAAGGTCCACGGCGGAATCCTGCATCGCCGCGAAGATCCCAAGCACGTCGCCGCGGTGAAAGAGCATGGCATTCAGCCGATCGATATGGTCGTCGTGAATCTCTACGCCTTCGAGAAAACGGCAGCGAAAGCCGGAGCCCAATTCGAAGAACTGATTGAGAACATCGACATCGGCGGCCCTTCGATGATCCGCTCTGCCGCCAAGAACTTTCAGGATGTCGCAATTGTCACTTCACCCTCGGATTACGATTCAATCGCCTCAGAAATGGAACAAACTGGTGGTGCGCTTTCGAAAGAAACGAAATGGCGTCTCGCTCAAAAAGCTTTTGCCACCACCGCCGCGTACGATTCGGCCATTGCCTCCACTCTCGAGCGCATCAGCCCGGAGAATGTCGATCTTAGTCAGCAGACCTTTCCGGCTACTCTTCGCCTTTCCTTCCACAAAACCCTTGATCTTCGCTATGGAGAAAACCCGCACCAGAAAGCCGCGATGTATTCAGATGGCTCCGGCAAGGGCGTCGCGAATGCCCGCCAGATCCAGGGCAAGGAACTTTCGTACAACAACATCGTGGACCTTCAAGCGGCGTGGGATCTCGCCCAGGAATTCGAAGAGCCTATTGTTGCCATCATCAAGCACACCAATCCTTGCGGAACTGCGACCGGCAAGACTCTGGCAGAAGCCTACAAACGCGCGCTTGAATGCGATCCGGTCTCCGCGTTCGGCGGAGTGATTGGTGTCAATCGTCCAATCGACCTCGCAACGGCCGAAGAGATGCACAAGCTTTTTCTCGAAGTCATCGCCGCACCGGCCTTCGCCGAAGCAGCAAAAGAAAAATTCGCCTCAAAGAAAAACCTCCGGCTCGTTGAGGTCGTCCCTGCAGATCAGAAATGGATTCTGAAAAACGTCTCTGGAGGCATGCTCCTGCAAGATTCCGACGTTCGCCCTCTGCGCGACGCCGATCTCAAAGTCGTATCCAAACGACCTCCAACACCGGAGGAAACCCGAGCTCTGTTATTTGCCTGGAAAGTCTGCAAACACGTGAAGTCGAATGCGATTGTCTACGCCCGCGACGGACAAACCGTTGGTGTAGGCGCCGGACAAATGTCGCGTGTCGATTCCGCAAAAATCGGCGCCATGAAGGCTCAACTTCCTCTGAAGGGAACGGTAGCGGCGTCCGACGCGTTCTTCCCCTTCCCCGATGGTGTCGAAGAAATTGCTAAAGCCGGCGCCACGGCAATCATCCAACCCGGAGGATCCACCCGCGATCCCGAGGTCATCGAAGCCGCCGATCGCCTCGGCCTTGCCATGCTCTTCACCGGAGTCCGCCACTTCCGCCACTGAAAACCGGCTTCAGGCTTCGGCCGACCGGCTTGAGGCTTGTCACGACATAAAGCTTTGCCGAGATTGAACGCAGAATCCGGAAGCCCGAAGCCGAAAGCCGGAAGCCCGCGGTTTTCAATCGACAATTAACATTCACGAACTCAACAGTGCCCCGCCAGTCCCTGTCCTTCCGGGCTCCGCCATTTTTTCTCGTCTCGACCCGCCATCGGGGTAGAATAGAAGCACCTTTCCCGCGTCGGCTTTGCATCCAATGAGCTGAGGTAATCGGAAGAGCGCTTCGAGCGCAATCAGGTCCAAATGAATAGAATTCTTCGCATTTTCTTGACGATAGGAGCCGTCAGCATTGCTGCCGCCGCTCAAACCAGCCAAGCACCGGCAGCCCAGGACTCGAAGCAGCCCGACACCTCATCCCAGCCCGCTCCCCGCAAGGTCGACAAAGCCGGCGCCTACTACCATTACACGCTCGCGCACATGTACGAAGAAATGGTCACCGCTTACGGCCGCAGCGACTTGGCTGTCAAAGCAACGGAGGAATACCGTCTCGCAATCGAAGCGGACCCTTCTTCCGAATTCCTGACCTCGGCCCTCGCTGAGCTCTACGTTAAGACTGGCCGCATCGCCGACGCCGTAAAAGAAGCTCAGGACATCATTAAGCGTGACCCCAAGAACCTCGAGGCACATCGCCTCCTCGGCCGAATTTATCTCCGATCCCTCGGCGACACGCCGGGCGGCAACGGCTCCGACAATATCCTTAGGCTCGCGATCGAACAATACGAGCAGATTACGAAGTTAGATCCGCAGAGTGTCGACGACCACCTTCTCTTGGGCCGCCTCTACCGCCTCGCCAATGAATTAAGCAAAGCCGAAGCCGAACTAAAAACCGCCATCAAGATTGATCCCAGTTCCGAAGAAGCCGTGACGACACTCGCCATGCTTTACACCGACGAAGGCGATACGAGTCACGCACTCAAGGTCCTCAGTTCGATTCCTGATTCAGCGCGCTCCGCAAAACTTTATGCAGCGCTCGGTGCCGCCTACGAACAGCGCAAGGATTACAAGAACGCCATCGATGCCTACAAGCACGCCATCGTTTTGGATCGCGACAATCTCGACGCAATTCGAGGCCTCGCCGAAAACGAATTGAACGACGGCCAGCTTGATGCTGCTCTCGATCAATACAAGGTCATCGCCGACTCGAACCCGGAAGATGCTCAGACCTACGTTCGGATGGCTGAGATCTATCGCCGTCAAGGCAAGTACGATCTAGCCCTCGAGAATCTAAAGCGTGCCGATAGCCTCGTCCCAGACACTATGGACGTCCCGTACAGCATGGCGGCGGTTTACCAGGCTCAAGGACGTTATGACGACGCGGCAAGAATCCTGCAGGATCTTCTGAAGAAGACCGAGAAGAGCGACGCTGCGACCAGCCAGGCCGACCGCAACAACCGCGCTATTTTCATCGAGCGGCTGGGAATGATTTATCGGGAACAACAAAACTACAGCGCTGCTGTCGACACATTCCGCAGAATGCTGACCCTCGGTGACGAGAATGCTCGTAGCGGGTACCAGGAAATCATTGACACCTACCGCGAAGCCAAAGACTGGCCACAGGCCACTGCCACCGCGAAAGAAGCGGTGCAAAAGATGCCCGATGATCGCGACCTGCGCATGGTCCTCGACGCGCAACTCGCTGATATGGGCGATCTCGATAAGGCCGTCGCCGATGTTCGCACCATGCTCAAGGGTGGTCCTGAAGACCGCGAGGTTTACGTCCGTTTAGGCATCATCTATACCCGTGCCAAGCGTTGGAAAGACGCTGAAGACGCACTCGCCAAAGCCGAGCAACTCTCGACCAAGAACGACGACAAGGCCTATGCCAACTTCCTGCGCGGTGACCTCTATCAGCGCCAGAAGCTTTACGATCAGGCTGAGACTGAGTTCCGCAAAGTGCTTGCCACAACTCCGCCGACCGATCCTCAAGCAGCTGCGACGCTCAACTATCTCGGCTACATGAACGCCGACCGCGGCGTAAAACTCGAAGAGTCGCTCGGCTACATCAAGCAGGCCGTCTCGCTCGAGCCCAGCAATGGCGCTTATCTGGACTCCTTGGGCTGGGCCTACTTCAAGCTTGGCAAGTACGATCTCGCAGAAGAAAACCTCAATAAGGCCGCCGTTCACATGAGCTCAGATCCAACGGTGCAGGAGCATCTAGGCGACCTCTATCAGAAAACGGGACGCCTCAAATTAGCCGCCTCGCACTGGGACCGTGCAGTCCAGGAGTGGAACAAGACCGTTCCCGCAGAACAAGACCAGGAAGCCTTCGCAAAGGTCCAACAAAAGCTTGATGCCGCGAAAGTTAAGCTAGCCAAAGAAGACTCGAATAGTTCGAACAAGCAATAGCCGGCGATCCGAAAACCCGAGTGTGTCACACCCGTGTTGCGTTTTGTGCGATCGGGTGGGATTTTGACTTTAAAGATCCCGAGTCTACCCCTCTGACAACAGTCCCATAATCATCGCGATAAACTCATGGAATGCCAGTAGCCTCAATCATCACAATCCGCCCAAGCACCCTCGCTGACATTCCCGTAGTCGCCTACCATCGACGCCGCATGTGTGAAGACATGGGCTACTCCGACGACACGGCTCTTTCGGCGATGGTAAGCGCGACCGCTGATTATCTGAAAAAGGCGATTCCGGAAGGCACATTTCGCTCATGGCTGGCGTGTGACGGCGAGCAAATCATCGCTGGAGGCGCTGTCGTGATCACTCAGTGGCCGGCACACGCCTACGAACCCATCTGCCGCAGGGCGACAATTCTGAACGTATACACCGAACCGGATTATCGCCGACGAGGGATCGCGCGCCAACTCATGGAAACAATCATCGCGTGGTGCAGAGAAGAAGGCTTTGCCCGTGTAACGCTACACGCCAGCCAATACGGACGGCCGCTATACGAATCCCTCGGCTTCGAACAAAGCAACGAAATGCGCCTGAACCTTCGCTAGTGCAGAAACCTCTGAGGGGAATCATTCCGAGATGCCCTCAGCGCACTCTGCGAATCCTCAGTGTTCTCAGCGGTTAAAGGGTTCGTTCACGTTCAACGTGCACAAAATCGCTGAGCACTAAGAACTCGCCGCTCGGGACTCACGGCTCAGGACTAACGATCTTTGCTATCCTTCCCACATGCTGGCCAGTTACGCGGTCGAAGTCACTCGCTCCCGCGGACGCCGCATCGCTGAACCTCCTCACCCCTACCGCAACGATTTTCAGCGCGACCGCGACCGAGTCATCCACGCCCGCGCCTTCCGCCGTCTTGAAGCCAAAACTCAAGTCTTCACCCGCCGCTACTCCGACCACTTCCGCAACCGCCTGACCCATACGCTGGAGGTCACGCAGATCTCCCGCACGATCGCCGGAGCGCTCGGCCTAAACTCCGATCTTGCTGAAGCTCTTGCACTGGTTCACGATATCGGCCACCCCCCGTTCGGCCACGCCGGAGAAAAAGCTCTCAACGCCGCCATGCACGAGCACGGACTCTTCTTCGATCACAATCTCCATGCCCTTCGCATCGTCGAAGACTTCGAGCAGCGCTATGCCGCCTTCCGCGGTCTGAATCTCACCTTTGAAGTTCGCGAGGGCATCATCAAGCACTCGCACGACTACGATGCAAACGAACATCCGGAACTCGCCGAATATTTCCTCGACCAGCGTCCACCGCTCGAAGCCCAACTGATCGATCTCGCCGACGAAATCGCCTACAACACCGCCGACCTCGATGACGGATTCGAATCGCACCTGTTGTCACTGGAAGAAATTCGCGAGGGCGTGCCGATCTTCGAGCGCTTCTATGGACCCGTGAAGCAACTCTATCCCGAAGCGTCGGAGAAATTGCAATTCAATGAAACGCTAAAGCGAGTGCTCAATCGCCTGGTCGACGATCTGATCCGCAACACGCAAAAGCGAGTAACCGAAGCAGCCATTCAGAGCGTTGAAGACGTCCGCCGCTACCTGCAGCGCCTCGCGGCATTCAGTCCAGCGGTAGATGCCGAGCGCAAGCAGAACAAAGATTTCCTCTACGAAAACCTCTACTTCAGCCCATCGCTGGCTGACGAAAAAGATGACGCCGAGCAGGTCATCACAGAGCTATTCGCCTTCTGGACAGCGCATCCTGAGACCCTGCCGCATCAATACCAGGACAAAGCCAAAGAAGAAGGCCTCCCGCGCGTGATCTGTGACTACATAGCCGGCATGACCGACCATTTCATCTATGAACAATACGAAAAACATCTCAGATAGATGTAACTCGCCGCACCGCAGCCTCTTCGTCCGGGTTTCGTAACGAGCTGAGCGTAAGTGGCTAATACGCTTCAGCAGAAGGTTCCTCTTGTAGATCACAACTGCTTTCATATCATTAGGTTTCGGATATCTGTGCACATGATGACTGTTCCGCTTTTGTAAACAGACACGTCTAGGTTACTTATCGAAGTTCTTTGAAACGACTTATAAAGGACAATTATCACAGTTTAGGTAATGGTAAATGTTGTAATTGCCCTCTAGATAAGTAATGGAAGTAGCGACTGACCTAACCAGCAACTGAGCGTGACCAGCGTCACTGACAAATTTGAAATCTTCGGTGAAAGTATCCGCGTCGCTCCCCTTCCCTTCGAAGAAGCACGTCCAGCGCGGACGCCCGCACTTCGGGAGCACTCCCATATCTATCCTGTAGGAGGTAAGTAAAAATGAGGCAAAAAGGGAATTTGCGTAGTGCTGCATTTTGCGTGGTGTTAATTCTGCTCGGTTTTTCAATGCTGGCGGAGGGACAAACGTCATGCAGCAACTATACTTGTCCACAGGGAATGGCATGTGCATGCGAGGACTGTGGCTTATGCAACTCTGGAGCGTTCGTTGTGAGTTGCATGTGCAGACGACCCTGTGACACTCACGACGGAACCTGCGGCGCGATGAGTAACTGTAGCTCGTGCTGTTATTGGGGAACGGACAAGCGTTATCACTGTCAATACGTCGGCTGCACTGGACAGTCCTGTCCTAGCGGCTACGCACCCGAACAGGCAAGTGCGTCGAACGCCAAACCTGACGGCAAACTTCTGAACGTCGCAGCGTCGACAGCGCCTTCCTGCAATTTTCAGACGGAGCAGCTAAAGTGCGAAAACTGTACAGCGTATAACGTCGACCTCGGGTTAATCGGAAATCCCCCGCAGGCCACACTATTTGTCCCTGGAGACGTACCGCTGAGCTTTTCCGCGATTCGAGTGAACTTCAAGGACAACGGTATCCACGGCGGGTCGTACGTTGTGCGGAATAATTCAGGGGCGGGGCTAGTCACGCTTATCGTATTGTGGAGCTTCGAGGGAAATACCTCAGCATCGAATGGGCCCCACGCGACTGGCGTGACTGATTCGTGGCCCAGCGACTCTGCTTTTCTGGGGCCGGGGTCTGAGACGGTCGAAGAGATTTCCGTTCAGGTACTTCCCAAACCCGGGGAGTTCCTGCGCCGGGTGACCGGAACCGTTATTTACGCGGAATTCGATGATGGAACTCGGGTCGGACCCGGAGTCGGTTCCACAGGGGTCTGGCTGCGATCACAGCGAGTAAGCATGCTGGCCGAATATAAGGAAGTACTCAAGAAGATTCAGTCCGGCAGCAGCGAAAAGGAAATCGCGATCTACATTCAGAAGACCCCTGCTCTGCATTACCTTAGGGACGCACATTTCGAGTCCGCAAAAAGGCTAACCGCCGAGATCACCAAATCTCGGCACCTAATCCCTTGATACCAAGTATGAAGTAACTACTTGTGCGCGTAGTGGTCAGATCGGAAGGAAGGCCGGTCCCCAGACAAGAATGGTGTACCGGCCTTCTCGTGTAGAGCAATTGCATTCAATTCTTGGCCGCCGCAGCCCTTACCACCACATCAAACAGAATCCCCGGCCCGCGTCGCACTTCCTCCACGCGAATCCGCTCATCATTCCCGTGCTCAGTCGCGCCTTCTTCCTCAGTCGCGGTGTACGGATTAAATCCATAAGCAATCATGCCCAACGGCCGATACCGCTGGTTCTCCGTATATCCACTCGTGATGTGCGGCACCACTGGCGTCCCCGGAAAATACTTCCCCGAAACCTCTCGAATCGCCGCAAACAGCGCGTTATCCGTTCCGGAATAGTTCGCCACGCGAAATTCCGTTTCCAGCGGCTCAACCGTCACATTCGGATCGTTCACCACTCTCCGCAGCGTCTCTGCGACACCCTTCGGATCGCCTCCCGGCAAAATCCGTACATCCAGATTCGCCCACGCCTCCGGAGGAATCACATTCGTCTGTCCCGACCCGCCCAGCATGGTCAGCGAAATCGTATCGCGCAGCAGAAAGTTCAACGACTCATCGCGTTCAACTTGATCCTGAAATTTCTTGTCTTCAATCGCCTTCTTGACATTGCGGTAATAAACCGCTCGGTCCGGAGGCTCGGAAGGCGCCATGTCGCGCAGGAATTCATCCACTACCGGCAACACGCGCAGCGGAGTCTTGTACGCAAGAATCCGGTCTAGCGCCCGCACCAGCCGGTTCGGCGCGGAATCCGGATTGGGCCTCGATCCATGCCCTGGACGCCCGTGCGCCACAACGTGTAACCAGTACGATGTCTTCTCTCCCACATCGACACCGACATACTTCACCTTGCCATTCTCAATTACGTTCTCCCCGCCCTCGTTGATCAGGAACTCCGCATTCTCAAGCAGATCTTTTTGATTCTTGAGGAACCAGTCCGTCCCTGTCCCATTCGCTTCTTCATCGGCAACAGCGAGAAAAATCACGTCGCGGTTCAATGCGATCTTCTCCCGCTTCAGCATCACCATGACGACGAGTTGCGCCAACCCTTCATCCTTCATGTCCTGCGCGCCGCGTCCCCAGATGTACCCATCCCGAATCTCCCCGCTGAACGGAGGCACTTTCCAGTGCGAAGCATCACTGGTTACAACATCCATGTGATTAAGCAGAATGATGGGACGTGCAGACGTAATGGGATGCCCCACGTCTCGCCGATTTTGCGAGACGTAGGAACTACGATCGTCGGCGGCGTTACCCGGAAGCCGCGCCCACAAGTCTCCTCTTCCCGGCGCGATCTCAAACACACGGTTCTCAATCCCCTCCTCATCCAGGATCTTCTTGTAAAAAGCAACTGCCCGCATCTCGTTCCCCGGAGGATTTGTCGTATCGACCCGCAGATACTCCTGCATCCACTTCACAGCCAGATCGGAGTACTGCTGCATGTGTTCCGCGGAAATCCGCGAAGACGGCATCGCCGCCTCCTGTGCACTCATTAAAACCGCGAAAAGCACCACAAACGCTGCAATAATCGGCACGAATACCGGCCAACGCACCAAGTTCCTCTGAGTAGCGCCCAAAAGCCCCCCTAAAAATCGTGTGTTATCCGACAAACCTGTGATTCTGAGACCGCCTGTAACAAATGCCAGCTTTACACGCACTTTTTATATCAGCTTTGCCAAAATTACCCTCTTCTTACATTGGCAAGCTCGCAATCCCTTATAGCCACCGCTACAATATACATATCTATCAATCATTTAGCGGTTCAACCTTCTCTGTCGATTTGGCATCCGACTTGTACTATCAGAGTGCGGCGCCAATGCACTCTGGTGTCCGGAGTTCCAAGGCCAAGCGGAGCGTCACCGCCGGCCAGTTCAGCGAATCCGCTGGTTTTCTTAAAGTTTCAGGGACGCAATCGAATTCAAGCACGCGCAAGCGTGCGGGGGTAGCACAGACCTGAACTCAAACATGTGCGCCCCAAAAACTTGGAGGAAGTCATATATGAACCACCGTCTCGTGATCGCCCTGCCATTGGCTGCCGTGCTTGCGGTACCGGCCCTTGCGCAGACAACCTCGTCTTCCCAGGATCAGACTCAGCCCGCCGCGCAGACTCAGTCGACTTCGGCTGATTCCAGCAGCACCGGCAATGCCACGGGCAAGGCGCCCTTGGCTGCTCCTTCTCGCGAAGGCTTCTGGGGACGGGTCAATCCGTTCGCCCGCAAGAAATATGTCCAGCGCCAGACCGAGCCAATCCGCGACCGCGTCAATGAGCTCGATGAGCTGACCGCCGGTAACACCAAGCAGATCAAGGACGTCGATTCCCGCGCCACCGCAGGCATCAAGCTCGCGTCTGACAAGGCCAATGAAGCCGATCAGCACGCCATCGACGCTGGCAACAAGGCGACCGCTGCTCAGCAGTCCGCTCAGCAGGTCACCACCCGCGTTCAGAACGTCGAGACCGTCGTCTCGAACATCGATCAATACAAAGCCTCGAACCAGACCGAGATCCGCTTCCGTGCCGGTCAGAGCGTCCTCAGCAAGAACGCCAAGGATGCCCTCGACCAGATGGCTGGCAATCTAAAGGGCCAGCGCGGCTACATCATCGAAGTGCAGGGATTCTCATCCGGCAAAGGCCAAACCGCCATTCAGACTTCGCAGAAGATGGCAGAGTCTGTCGTTCGCTACCTGGTGCTCACGCATGACATCCCGGTCTACCGCATCTATCTCGTCGGCATGGGCAACGCTCCCTCTGCCTCGGACGATGCTTCCAAGACCACGAAGCGCATCAACGGCGGCCGCGTCGAAGTCAGTCTGCTGAAGAACGATCTCGAGCAGCTCTCCAGCAACAGTGGAGCGCCCGCAATGAGCACCGATCAACAGCAGCAACCGAAGTAAGTTGCACGTCCATGGGTACCCCATTTCTGCCGCGCCAGTTGCGGCAGAAGTGGGGATCGTCTAACCACCGGCCGACAGACCCAAACAGCTGAAGTACGATGTGGAGAAAAGGTTTTTGTGGAAGAGCGGCCTGTTAGAGCCTGCCCTGAGGCGAATGCCGAAGGGGCAGCGTTAAGACTCACAAATTCTCGGCGCTTTAGCCCCGGGACTTAAAGTTCAGGGACCACGGGTGCCTCGCCCAAAAGTCCCTCCCCCAGAAAAGCTCTCGTCACGACGAGAGCTTTTTTTTGAACCATGGGGCGACAGCAGCCGTATCTTGCCTCGAGCGACATTCGAGGGCCGTACAGCAAGCGCCTCACCTGCTTCCCGTTCCCCCTCCTGCTCGTCCATACTTCAGCCATGTCGAACCTCAAATTCGCCCTCCGCCAGTTCGCCAAATCTCCCGGCTTCGCAGCCACTGTGATCCTCACGATCTCCCTGGGCATCGGTGCGAACACAGCGATCTTCACTCTCGTCCACGCAATTCTCCTGAAGTCCCTTCCTGTCTCTAATCCCGGCACTCTCTATCGCGTCGGCGATCTCGACGACTGCTGCGTCAATGGCGGCTTCCTGAACGACAATGGCGACTTCGACCTTTTCTCCTACGACCTGTACCGTCATCTTCAGGACACCACTCCCGAGTTCGAACAACTCGCCGCCTTCCAGTCCGGACAGAACATGATGAATGTCCGCGTCGGCAACAACGCGGCCAAAGCCGAGCGCACCGAATATGTCTCAGGCAATTACTTCTCAACCTTCGGCATAGGGGCCTATACCGGGCGAATGTTCCAAGCTTCCGACGACGTTCCAGGCGCCGCTCCGGTCGCCGTGATCAGCTATGCAGCCTGGCAATCGGCCCATGCCGCCGACCCCAATGTCGTCGGCTCAACTTTCTTCATCCAGAGCCATCCGGTCACCATCATCGGCATCGCTCCCCCCGGATTCTTTGGCGACCGCATCAACAGCAACCCTCCGGCCTTCTGGATTCCCCTCAATGCCGAACCTGTGATCGAGGGCGAGACCACGCTCCTGAAGGTCGCGGAATCAAACTGGCTCTACGCGCTTGGTCGCCTGAAGCCCGGAGTGGCTCCGAAAGCCCTCGAAGGTAAGATCTCCGCAAGTCTTCGGCAGTGGCTCGCGACTCAGCCCACTTACACCCTCAACGGCGCCGATAAAGAAATCCCCAAGCAGCACGTCGTGCTCACCCCAGGCGGAGGAGGTATCCAGAATCTTCAGCAGGAAACCGGAGACGGTCTGCACCTGCTCACCTGGATCTCCGCACTCGTTCTGCTGGTTGCTTGCGCGAACATTGCCAATCTATTGCTGGCACGCGGCACAGCGCGTCGCGCCGAGACTTCCATTCGCACCGCGCTCGGCGCTGACCGCTCCTCCCTAATTGGTCAAGCGCTCATCGAAAGCGTTCTTCTTTCCGTCGCTGGGGGCATCATCGGCGTCGGTATCGCCTATATCGGCGCGCGCATGATCCTTGCTCTCGCTTTCCCTGAAGCGATCCAGATGCCGATCCAAGCCACTCCATCGCCGGTCGTGCTCGGCTTCGCGTTCCTGCTTTCCCTTGCAACTGGAGTTGCCTTCGGCATCGTGCCCGCCTGGATGTCCTCGCACGCGGATCCCGCCGAAGCCTTGCGCGGAATGAATCGCTCCACTGGTGACCGCTCCCTGCTTCCGCAGAAAACTCTGATCGTTCTTCAGGGAGCGCTCTCGTTGGTCTTGCTCGTCGGCGCAGGCCTGATGACGCAAACGCTGCGCAATCTCGAAAAACAGAATTTCGGCATCACCACCGCAAATCGCTACGTCATCCACATCGACCCCATGGGCGCTGGATACAAGCTCGAAACGATAGGCGCTCTCAATCAGCGGATCGAAGACGAATTCAAGGCCTTACCCGGAGTCAAGAGCGTAGGAATCGCACTCTACAGCACGCTCGAAGGCAATAACTGGGGTGAAGGTGTTTTCGTGCAGGGGCGTCCCGCACCTGGGCCCGAGGAAAACAACGGCTCCTCCTGGGACCGTGTCAGCCCGCAATTTTTCCAGACCATTGGCCAGCCCGTCATCCGCGGTCGCGGATTCACCGATCAAGACACCGCCACTTCGCAGATGGTCGCCGTCGTCAACCAAACCTTCGTGAAAAAGTTCTTCCCGAAGGAAGATCCCATTGGACGTCACTTCGGAACTTCCGGCCAGGAATCTGCCAGTGACTACGAAATCGTCGGCATCGTGGCCGACGCCAAGTACAACAACCCTCGCGATCCTTACCGGCCTTTCTACTTCCGGCCAATCACTCAGCTGAACAAAACTTTCAAGCGCCCCAACGCCATTATGGGTGAGACCCGCTCGATCTTCCCCAACTCCATCACCGTTCAATATGTCGGCGACACAGCCTCGCTCGAATCGACAGCCCGTCGTACCCTCGCGAACATCAATCCCGATCTCACGATGGTCAGCTTCAAATCGCTCGACTATCAGGTCGCCGACAACTTCAACGGCGAACGCCTGATCTCCCGCCTCACCGGACTCTTCGGCCTGGTCGCGCTCGCGATCGCTTCAGTCGGCCTCTACGGCATCACGTCGTACTCAGTAGCGCGTCGCACCAACGAGATCGGACTGCGCATGGCCCTCGGCGCCAACCGAAGCAACGTAGTCGTGATGGTCATGCGCCGCGCCTTGGTCCTGGTGGCGGTAGGCTTGGTAATCGGCATCCCGATCGCCCTACTCGGCGGCCGCCTCATGCGCACCCAACTCTACGATGTCAAAGCCTACGACCCGCTAACGCTCATAGGAGCAGTGTTGGTGCTCTCAGCGTCAGCGGCGTTAGCCGGCTTCATCCCAGCCAGACGAGCAGCCAGCATCGAACCAATGAAAGCGCTCAGAATCGAGTGATTAAAAGACGAACTTAGACGAATCAATAGAGAATGCAGAAGTGGGGATTTTGGTTTTATGAGAGGACAGCCACCATCAGCTGTCCCGCAAAAGCGAAGCGAGCCGTTTGAATTTGTTGCGTTGGTACGGAAAAACACTCTCTCCGAGCGGAGTCGAAGGGTCCGTCTCGCTGAGAAGCGAGCCTTAGAAGCGTTGGCTGGGCACAACGTTCGCACAACGTGGAAGAGCGGCCCTTTCAGGGCCGCGTCCGAGCCGCAAATCTTCGGGGGCTTTAGCCCCAGAGGTCGTTTCAACGAACGCTGGCGCCTCGCCAAGAGCTCGTCCTGAGACAAAGCGATACCTCTTCTTTCTGACTCTGACCCTGTCCCCCGCTACCCAGCCTCACCCTCGCCCGTCCATATCTCAGCCATGTCGAACCTAAAATTCGCCCTCCGCCAGTTCGCCAAATCCCCGGGCTTCGCCGCCACCGTAATTCTCACTATCTCGCTGGGCATCGGGGCGAATACCGCCATCTTCACGCTAGTGCACGCAATCCTGCTGAAGTCTCTGCCGGTAGCCAATCCCGCCAGCCTCTATCGTGTCGGCGACCTCGACGACTGCTGCTTCAACGGCGGCTTCATGAACGACAACGGCGACTTCGATCTCTTCTCCTACGACCTTTACCGCTACATACGCGACAACACTCCCGAGTTCGAGCAACTCGCCGCCTTCGAGGCTGGCCAGAACAGGATGAACGTTCGCGTCGGCAACAGCGCAGCCAAAGCCGAGCGCACCGAATACGTCTCCGGCAATTACTTCTCAACCTTCGGCGTAGGAGCGTACGCCGGCCGCATGTTTCAGCCGTCCGATGATGTCCCCGGTGCTGCGCCTGTCGCGGTTCTGAGCTATGCAGCTTGGCAATCGGCGCATGCCGCCGATCCCAATGTCATCGGCTCGACGTTCTACATGCAGAGCCATCCCGTCACAGTCATTGGCATCGCTCCTCCCGGATTCTTCGGCGACCGCATCAACAGCAACCCTCCCGCCTTCTGGATCCCCCTGAATTCTGAGCCGATCTTTGAAGGCGAGACTAGCACCTTGAAACAAGCCCCGATGAACTGGTTGTACGTCCTTGGTCGGGTCAAGCCCGGAATCGCTACCATAGCTCTGGAAGCCAAGATCTCAAACACCCTTCGCCAATGGCTCGCAACTCAGCCGTCCTATACCCTCAACGGCGCCGATAAAGAAATCCCTAAGCAGCATGTTGTGCTCACGCCTGGTGGAGGAGGCATTCAGAACCTCCAGCAGCAAACCGGGGACGGCCTTCACTTGCTCACTTGGATCTCAGCCCTTGTACTGCTCATTGCCTGCGCGAACATCGCCAATCTTCTCCTCGCCCGCGGCACCGCTCGCCGCGCCGAAACCTCCATTCGGACAGCTTTGGGCGCCGAACGCCCGGCTCTCATTGGGCAAGCACTCACGGAAAGCGTTCTACTTTCGGTCGCCGGAGGCATCCTCGGAATCGGCATCGCGTACGTCGGTGCGCGCATGATTTTAAGTCTCGCGTTCCCCGCGGCCACGCAAATGCCGATTCACGCGACTCCATCGCCTGTTGTGCTCGGTTTTGCATTCCTCTTGTCGCTGGCTACGGGTGTCGCCTTCGGAATCGTGCCCGCATGGATCTCCTCACACGCCGATCCCGCCGAAGCCCTGCGCGGAATGAATCGTTCCACCGGCGACCGCTCTCTGCTTCCACAGAAAACTTTGATCGTTCTTCAGGGCGCGCTCTCCCTCGTCCTGCTCGTCGGCGCAGGTCTGATGACCCAAACTCTTCGCAATCTCGAAAAACAGAATTTCGGTATCGCCACAGCAAACCGTTACGTCATCCATATCGATCCCATGGGTGCCGGATACAAGGTCGATGCGATCCGCGCGCTCAATCAGCGGATCGAGGACGAATTTAAAGCTCTGCCCGGCGTCAAGAGTGTAGGCCTCGCTCTCTACAGCACACTCGAAGGCAATAACTGGAGTGAAGGCATTCACATCGAAGGTCGTCCAGAACCGGGACCGGGGGAGCACAACGTATCCTCATGGGATCGTGTGACTCCGCATTTCTTCGAGACAGTCGGTCAATCTGTCATCCGCGGACGCGGCATCACCGACCAGGACACCGCCACCTCCCGCATGATTGCCGTCGTCAATCAAGCTTTCGTGAAGAAGTTCTTCCCGAACGAAGACCCCATCGGGCATCACTTCGGCACCTTCGATCGCAAGTATGCCGGCAGCTACGAAATCGTTGGCGTCGTGGCCGACGCCAAGTACACCGACCCGCGCGGCTCCGTCCGGCCCATGTACTTCCGCCCGATGACTCAGCTCAAGTCGGATATTACGGAAAATACTTTTCTTATCGCCGAGAGCCGCTCGCTCTATCCCAACTCGATCACAGTTCAATATGTCGGCGATACAGCGTCGCTCGAATCCACCGCCCGCCGCACTCTCACCAACATCAATCCGGACCTGACGATGGTCAGTTTCAAGTCGCTCGACTATCAGGTGGCCGACAATTTCAACGGCGAACGCCTGATCTCTCGTCTAACCGGACTCTTCGGCCTTGTCGCGCTCGCCATAGCTTCAGTCGGCCTCTACGGCATCACATCGTATTCCGTCGCTCGCCGCACCAATGAAATCGGAGTACGCATGGCCCTCGGCGCCAACCGAAGCAACGTAGTCGTGATGGTGATGCGGCGCGCCCTGATTCTCGTCGCAGTGGGCCTGGCAATCGGCATCCCCATAGCCCTACTCGGCGGCCGCCTCATGCGCACTCAACTCTACGAAGTCAAAGCCTACGACCCGCTCACGCTGATAGGTGCCGTGCTGGTCCTCTCTGCTGCGGCCGCACTAGCGGGCTTCATCCCAGCCAGACGAGCCGCGACCATCGAACCAATAAAAGCCCTACGCATCGAGTAAGCAGAAGGGGGTAACCGAGAAACCAGCGGTCAATGGGTGCCCCATTTCTGCCGCGCCTTTTGCGGCAGAAGTGGGGGTTTTTGCATAACTTGAAAGGTAACCAAATCCACTTCCCATCCGTCTATCAGAAGGATTTTCTCTAAGTTCGGCGGCAGCAAGAGCCCCCGATCTCTTAGCTTCATGGGGACACCACACAACGGAATCGATCATGTAGTCTTCGAAACGAACCTGGTGCGGATTGGCGCCTTTCGTTGCCATCCTGAGCATCCCTCTTTTCACGATTCCGGTCCGATCAAGAACTACTGTTTCGTCTTTCCCCGGACCGCAGTCAAAATCCAGCACGAGCACGAACCAGTTTTCGTTGCCAATCCCAATGTCGTAACGTTCTACAACCTTGGCCAGCTGTACCTGAGACATGCCATCAGCCCAACAGGAGATCACTGTGACTGGTTCGGCATCGACCCCGAACTGGCGAGGGACGTCGTGCGTGCCTTCGATACTCACGCTGACGACCATTCGGACCGGCCCTTCCCGCTCTCTCGCGGATGGAGCGATCCACCTGCCTACCTGCTGCAACGTCGGCTCTTCACACAGGTAACGAGCGGTAAATCAATCGATCCTCTGGCTGTTGAGGAAACTGTAATTGAACTCCTTGATCGGGTAATCCGTTGCACTTACTCCATTCCCATCTCAACTCAAGACCCGCGGATCAACAAACGCCAACGCGATGCGATCCACGACATCGAAGCCATTCTTAGCCGAACCACAGAGCAGCGGTTAACTCTCAAAAGCATCGCCGGGCAGGTCGGATTGTCGGCCTACCACGTTTGCCGGCTGTTTCGACGAGTCACGGGAATCCACTTGCATCAATACCGATTGCGGCTTCGTCTGCGCGAGGCTCTGGCTGATGTCGTCGGCTCGGGTCGCTCTTTGACGGACGTCGCCCTAGATGCAGGTTTTTCCAGCCACAGCCATTTCACCGATCTCTTTCACCGCGAGTTCAGCGCCACACCTTCCTCCATCCGTCTGGCACTTTCCCAACGCCTGGCCGCGCAATTTCCTGATAGCGCGCCCCTCCCCGGTTCGAATAGCAATATCGACATGAGCTTTCTCATGCCGTTTGGTGGTTCCGACTCGTTCCGAACCTCGCGCTATTCCCGGGAGACTCAACGATGAAGATTTCTTCTCAAAAACTTGCAGTTGCTGCAATTCTCTTTTGCCTGCACGTTGCAGTGTTTGCCCAAGCCGGCCAGCCGAACATGCAAGAGGCTGAGAAGTTCTACCAAGACAAGAATTGGGACGCCGCTGCTGGCGCCTTCGACACCATCACAAAGCAAAACCCTTCGAATAACCTGGCCTGGCTGCACCTCGGGACATCTCTGCAAAAGTTGCAGCAGTACGAACAGGCTGTCGCCGCCTTCAAGCATGTGGAAAAGGACCCGAACTTCGCGGCGCCCGCTTTATTTCGCGAGGCTGCCTCGCTCGCCAGGTTAAATCGCAAATCCGACGCGCTCACCACTCTCGACAAGGCCGTCGATGCCGGATTCGTTCGCCTGCAGGTCTTGCAACAAGACCCTGACCTTGCCTCGCTACGAGACGATCCCGGATACGCCCGAATCATCGCCAAAGCGGACGCAATGGTGCACCCCTGCGAGCATTCACCCGAATACCGCCAGTTCGACTTTTGGATCGGCGAGTGGGACGTAGTCACAACACAAGGCCATGATCCCGCCGGAAGCAGTAGCATTCAGCTGATTCTCGACAAGTGCGTCATCTTGGAAAACTGGACTGGCGGAGTCACCGGCAAGAGCTTCAATCACTACGACCCCAACACAAAGAAATGGATTCAGGATTGGGTCGACAGCGCGTCCGCCAGCGTCCACTTCGAGGGCGCTCTCGACAACGGAGTCATGAGCTTCTACGCCGACAACCTGAACCCCGACGGTACCCACGCGCGCCGCCACCTGCAATTTTTTAAGCTCGACGAAGACCACGTTCGCCAGTTCAGTCAACAGTCCTCTGACGGCGGCAAAACCTGGAGTGTCGAATACGACCTCACCTACAACCGGAAAAAACTATAGGGAATCGCCGTGTCCGTTCTAGTTCAGCAGAATCTGAAACCCACAAATTGGAGACGAATCATGATTCGATCCGCTCGGGCCCTCATCCTTGCTCTGCTCCTCCCTGTTTTACCCATTCACGCGCAGATACTCTCGGAACTTTCATTGCCTCCGAACGGCAATAATGAAAGAGCCGAGGTCTCTCAATGGATCGGGTTGGTCAAGACGAGCATTGAGTATCACAGCCCGAATGTTCACGGAGGCGGTGGTGCGGATCGAACCGGCCACATCTGGGGAGAACTCGTGCACTACGGTCTTTTCGACGATGGCTACGGTCCCTCCCGCGCGACACCCTGGCGCGCTGGGGCAAACGAAACCACCACCATCTCGTTCTCACACGACGTCAAAATCGAGGGCAAAGACCTTCCGGCTGGTACCTACGGACTTTTCCTTGAAGCGGCAAAAGACGGCCCTTGGACGTGGATTTTCTCGCGTAGCTCCGCTGGTTGGGGCAGTTTTCAGTACGACCCGAAAGACGACGTGCTCCGCGTTAGCACCCAGCCGCAAGATGCCCCTTACACCGAGTTTCTTACCTTCGGCTTTGATGAGCGCAAGCCCGATTCGACCATGGCCTACCTTCAATGGGAAAAGAAGCGGATCGGTTTCCACATTGCTGTGCCCAACATCAACGAACTCTATGTAGCGGCGATCCGGAAAGAATTGCAATCATGGCCGGGATTCAAATATCAAAACTGGCAGGCCGCCGCTCAGTTCTGCTTGATTCGCAAGATTAACCTCGAAGAGGCCCTCGTGTGGGCTGACAAGGCCATACACCAGCCATTCCGTGGACTTCCCGCAGGCCGCGAGGACTTCTCGACGCTTCAGACCAAAGCCGCCATCCTTCGCGCATTAGGACGCAACCAGGAAGCAGATGAGACCGCAAGGAAGGCCTTCGAGTTGAGGGATTCCGACGTCATTACCGTCTACCGCACGGGAATGGGATTGCTCGCCGCTGGCCAAAAGCCGCAAGCCATAGAAGCTTTGCAATTCAACGAGAAAGAACATCCACAGGAAAAATTCTGGACGCGTTTGGGCATGGCGCAGGTCTACACCGCAAATGGTGATAAGAGCGCCGCCATAAGAAACTGGGAGGAAGCCATCGCCCACGTCCCCGACGACATGAAGCCGCAGGTCCCAGACATGGAGAAGGAAGTGAGCAAGCTCAAACAAAGTGAATGAGGACCGGCGGCTGGAGGCAGTCGTCAGATTTCCACAACCCAGTGTGACATCTGACCTTGCGCACAGGCCCACAAAAAGCAGATCATTGCCAAGACGAAAGCGGTAGATTCGAAAAACAGTCGATGGGAGCTAAGTGGTTGCAGCTCAAGATTTTGCCCGTAAGTGATTGTGCCCCTAGATTATTTCCAAAATTTCCGCTAAACCGATGATTCCAAAGATCCAGGGGGGAGGGGGATACCCCACAAGAACCTCGCGATTCCCAAAATGGGAAGCGATTTTTCGACCTCAGAAATCAACCCAGTAAGAAATTTTTAAGGGCAATCCCAATCTGAGATGCAGTGACTAACCACTGATCACTGACCACAGACCACTGCTTCGCGTTGACCCTGTCTCCACATCCTGAATAGAATCGCTTGCACAATCCGTCCGCTGGGGATCGTAATGAAAAACTTCGCCCTGAAGCGCATCGCCTGCGCGCTGTTCCTCTGCGTCGCCATCTTCGCTGTTGCCGACGACGACCACGACAAAGATCATCATCACCACGAAGACCTCACGGAAACGCAACTCGGAACAGTTCACTTCCCGGTTTCGTGTGCCGAGTCGGTACAGAAGCCGTTCGCTCGAGGCGTAGCGCTCCTTCACTCCTTCTGGTACGAAGAATCTGAAAAGGAATTCGTCGACATCGCGAAAGACGATCCGCACTGCGCGATGGCTCATTGGGGAATCGCGATGAGCCTGTGGCATCAACTCTGGGATGCGCCAGACGCAAAAGTCCTTGCCCGAGGTCGCAATGAAGTGAAGACCGGACAGAAACTCGCCAAGCACGCAACGCCGCGCGAACAAGCCTATCTCGCGGCTGCGTCAGCTTTTTACAAACCAAAAAAGCTCAAGCAAGCCGACCGCGCCAAAGCCTATTCCGACGCGATGAAGAAGGTCTATGAGACAAATCCGGACGATCACGAAGCCGCAACCTTCTACGGTCTCTCTCTGATTGCCTCCGAACCGGACAACGACAAAGACTTCGCTACCCGCAAGCAAGCCGCTGCAATTCTAGAGAAAGTCTTCGCGGCCGAACCCGATCATCCCGGAGTTGCGCACTATCTAATTCACACCTACGACAGGCCTGAACTCGCGCAACTCGGCATTCCCGCGGCTCGCCGCTATGCACAGATCGCGCCCGCCGCGCCGCATGCCTTGCACATGCCATCGCACATCTTCGCGCGCGTAGGCCTCTGGCAAGATGACATCAACTCCAACATCGCATCCGTCGATGCGACGCGCAAAACCGCAGCAATGGGAATGGGAGGAGAAGGCCATCAGTTCCACGCGATGGATTTCCTCGTCTACGCGTATCTGCAAAGCGGACGCGAAGCCGACGCCCAGAAAGTCATCGACGATGTGAAGGCAATGCCCGCGACAAAGAATATGTACGGCATGAATTACGACATGCGCCTCGCATCACAGGCGCGTTTCCAGGTGAGCTACGTATTGGAACTTCACGACTGGAAGGAAGCTGCGTCACTCACACCTTTGACAGGCGTCGACCCCGACTACAACACCGAAATCTATCTCGCCCGCGCCCTCGGAGCCGCGCGCAGCGGACAAATCGACGACGCCCGTAAAGATATCGAGGAAGTAAAGAACATCTCAAAATTCGTACGTGAACAGAAGCGCCCGTGGGAAGCGAACTTCCTCGACCGTCAGATTGGCGAACCGCAAGCCTGGATCGCTCACACCGAAGGCAAAGACGATGAAGCTATTAAGATGCTGCGCGCCATCGCGGAAAAGGAAAAAGACGGCTTCAGCGGAGCCGGATTCCTTCCCGCTCAGGAATTGATCGGAGACCTGCTCATGGACGCAAAGCGCCCGCAAGAAGCCTTAGTCGAGTATCAAACCGACCTGAAGGTGAATCCGAACCGCTTCGACTCCCTCTACGGCGCAGCCCAGGCAGCAGAGCAAGCAGGCAAACAAAAGGAAGCCAGCGATTACTACGCGCAGCTGTTGAAATCCTGCCAAGGGGGAACTTCGACCAGAGCAGAACTCACGCGCGCCAAGGAATTATTGGCAAAAAAGTAGTTGCGGTCACGCTCTGTCATCCTGAGCGGAACAATCGTCCGCGAACAGCGGACGATTGTGTAGTCGAAGGATCCCTATAAACCAAACCGAGGCTGCGGCGTCGCAGGGCGTTCTCACCGAAACATCTTCATCTTGATAATTAGCGCCACCACGATCGCAACACTCCCCAGCAACGCATTCCACTCTCGATGTTTCATATAAAGCTCCATCGAGAATTCACCGCTCGCGTCCGACGATGCAGGTGTCAAACGCGGAAGCATGCGAGGGACGCGCTTTGCGTAGTCATCAAATTCAGGAAATGTGTCGCGCAGAAATGCCTCTTCACTCCGAATCACCGGCAAGTAGATGGCGAAAAACATCACAACAAGCACCACGCCAATCCACCAACTTCGCGCCGCAACGGCAAAGCCAATCCCGATCAACAATGACCCAAGGTACAGCGGATTTCGCGTGTACGCGTAAGGACCAGAAGTTGCCAGGGCTTCATTCTTGCGAACATGACCCGAAGCTAGCGCCCGAATCAGAAGTCCCGGAACAACGGATATCGCTCCAATAGCGAGAAACCACCACGTAGGCTGCGCCAGCCAGAAGTAGAGCACAGCGAAGGCAAATCCCATCGGCACGCGGATGCGCCGGGCCACGCGCGACCACTCAGCCATGCGCCGCCTCGCTCTGAGTGGACTGTGTGGAGCGCGCGCCCCCGCGCGCTAGGTTTGTGTCGGCAAGCAATCCGCGCGCAGACGCCACAACGGACTGCACCGTGATTCCCAGCATGGCTTGATCAGGCTCAGAAGTCCGTGAGTGTGTAGTCGGACTGGCTGGATTCCTCAGAACAATGCTCTGCGTGCGATAAGGCCCATTCCGCGCAGGATCGGTTGGTCCATAAATGCCGACGGCAGGAATACCTAAGGCCGCCGCGAGATGCAAAGGCCCGGTATCTCCGCCGATGAACAGCCGAGCCCGTCGAGTCAGCGCGACTAGTTCACTGATGCTGCACTGCAAACCTCGCGCTGAACCTCCGCTGCCCGCCTCAACCGCACGTGCAAGTTGCTCCTCGCCGGGACCGAAGTTGACGATCGACCGCACGCCGCAAGCTCCCAGTTGCAGCGCGACTTCTCCGTATCGTTCGGCAGGCCATCGCTTCGCTCCCCAACCTGCGCCCGGATTCAGGATTGCAAAATCACGAATGCCCATCTCGCCAAGGCGCTGGTGAATTGCATGCTCGGCCGGTCCACTCCGCGGGAACTCGACTTGCTCCGTTTTCAGCTTCTCTCCAAGGATCGACTCCACAAGCGAGAGATTCTGCTCGATCACATGTGCCCCGCGCGCAATCGCCTTTCGCGTATACCACAAGCTCGCCGGAGCCTCACGGGTCTGCGTTGCTCCCCACACAATCGGTGCTCCAGACCAGCGCGCCAGAACCGCTGACCGGATCGCGCCCTGCAAATCGACCGCCACGTCATAGTGAACAGACCGCACATCGTTCCAAACTCGCGCAATCTGCTCTGCCGTGCGGATCGAAAAAAGCGACTTCCGCCAGCCTTTCAAGTCGACCGTATGAACCCAATCCGCGAGTGGCCTTTGCGGAGATCGTGGACCGCGGAGTGGCGTTCCGGGAGCACAGAGCAATTCGGACCAACGCTCCTCAACCAGCCAACCGATGAGTGCGTTCGGGAACGCATCGCGCAGGGCCTGCGCCGCGGGGAGCGTATGGATCACATCTCCCATCGCACTCAAGCGAACAATGAGCAGACGCTCAACACTGGTGGAGCCTTGGGTGGCGGCGATCAAGGTTTCCTCGGCGTTAGCCGCAAACGGATGATTTCCGTGGTCGAATGGTCCTTTGGATCGCCTACAATCGCCACTCGTCCGCCGCATTCGGCAACTGTGTCGCGCTCCGGGACAGAGTCAAGGGTGTAATCAGTGCCCTTGGCCTGAATTTCTGGACGAATCTCGCGCACGATCGCACGGACGTCGAGCTCAGAAAAAATCACGACGGCATCAACATCGGCGAGCGCGGCAACGATTTCCGCGCGCTCGTGCTCGGGCATGATCGGACGCCCCTCACCTTTCAGCGCCCTCACAGACTCATCTGAATTGATAGCGACTACGAGCTTGCCACCCAGCGCCTTGGCTCCAGCGAGATAGCGCACATGTCCCACATGCAGCAGGTCGAAATTGCCGTTGGCCAAAGTGATGCGTTCTCCGGCACGCCTCCACTCCTCGACCTTCCGGACGAGTTCGGAACGGCTCAGAATTTTGTTCTGCGTGCTCAATGAGGTCGCGTGGCTGGAGCTTCCCGATCGATGGCGTGCAATAACTCTTCACGCGAGACCGTTGCCGTTCCACGCTTCATGACGACAATTCCGCCCGCGTAATTCGCCAGTTGTGCCGCCTCTTCGGTGGTGGCACCTGCCGCAAGTGCAGCGGTAAAGGAAGCGATCACGGTATCACCAGCCCCAGTCACATCTGCCACCTGATCCGAACCGGAAATCGGGATGTCGATCGGCTTGTGCTTGTGATTAAAAGCCACCATGCCATCGCGCCCGCGCGTGATCAGCAGCGATTGTAGCTTCATGCGGTTCATCACTTCCTCACCAGCCGAAAGCAGCCTGTCCCAGTCGTGCCCGATGCGAGTGCAGAGCGCCTCCTCGACTTCCGGCTCATTCGGCGTCGCCGCGGTAATTCCGGAATATTGCAGCATGCGGTAACGGGAATCGAGGACAATCGGCATCGATCCGATCTTCCCCTTGTCGCGTAGCGTGCTCACAATTGCTGGAGTGGCCGCGCCATAACCGTAGTCCGAGATCAGCAAGGCATCGGATGCATGCGCATAGTTGCGCGCCGCCAGGTAGAGCTCGCGCGTAAGATGCGCATTTGGAACAGTCTGCGGCTCGCGATCCACGCGCACCACCTGCTGCCGCGATGTATGCGCCATGCCGGCCAAAATTCGCGTCTTAGTCACCGTGGTGTATTCCTTGTCCCTGAGCACGCCGCTGACAGGAATCTTCTTGTGACGGAAGTGTTTCACCAGGAGGCGTCCCGCTTCGTCTTCACCGACAATTCCAACCGGTAAGACGTTCACGCCCAAATCTGCGAGATTGTTGATGGCATTGGCGCCACCGCCGGGCAACACTGAACGCTCGCGGTGTTTCAAGATCAGCACCGGCGCTTCTCGCGAGACCCGTGAGATTTCTCCGAAGACAAATTCGTCCGCAACGAGGTCTCCAAGGACTGTGATCGTGACCTTGGAGAAAGACTCGACGATCTTCTTCAGCCGCTCGCCTTCTCTTGGATGCTTGCTCATCTTGGAATGACTAGAATTGCGACGCTGCCGGCAGCGAGGACGAGTCGCCCTCGCGACAGCCGCCGGGACGGCGGCGCTACGACATAAATTCTCTCATGCTCCACGCTTCCGTTGCTCTATCGTGTGCAGCATGGTATCTATCGCGTTAGCCGCATCCGCCAGTTCCATTCGCACTCGCACAACCGATAATGGCTCCAGCGCGGATAGATACGGCCCCAGATTGACCGCATCTTTCTCAGTAGTAACGAACCCTCCAGCGTCGCTTTGTGCCTTCAGTTGCAGCAACTCTCGAACGTCCTTCTCTGTGTACGCATGGTGATCGCGGTAGAAGGCTTGCGCGGCAGGCTCTATGTTTGCAGTGCGCAACTGAAGCAGAAAATTCTGCGGGCGGGCGATCGCACAAAAGACCACTGGTTTCGGCGGTACCGATTGAGGAACAATTCCCCGCTTCACCCTCCACACAGTTTTACCCTCCAGCGGGAAAGATTCAGGCGCTGCACCGCTCACCAGCGCCACGGCGTCGGCGCGATGCAATGCGCCAAGCGGTTCACGCAAACGTCCAGTTGGAAGCAGCTGGTCATGAGCATCCTGCGGAGTAACCAGAACGATGTCAAAGTCGCGCGCCAGGGCGCGATGTTGGAATCCATCGTCCAGTAGATGCAGTTGTGCTCCGAATTTCGCTTCTGCAAATCTCCCCGCTTCATAGCGGTCCTCGCCAACGATCACCGGAACCTGCAACTTGCGGGAGATCAGCAGCGGTTCATCACCAAACTCTTGCGGCAGCGCAGCTGGGTCCACGAGTAACACGCCTCGTGTTTTCCGACCATAACCGCGCGAAAGCACATCGAATTTCACGCCGCGCCCCTTCAGCAATTCGCCCAGCAGCATTACGAAAGGAGTCTTGCCCGATCCGCCCGCAGAGAGGTTCCCAATACTCACCACGGGACCGTCCAGCCGCCGCACAGGCATGTGACCGCGATCGTAAAGCGCGTTTCGCGTTTTAACGATCGAACCGTAGATGGTGGAGAGTGGATTCAATTCTTGTGAGCGGCGTGTGCCGGGGCTGGCTCCGAATCGCTGTCGCGAGCCAGCAGTCTTCGCAACGAAACCAGGGTTCGCGACGTTGCGCCCATCTGCGAAAGAATTGTTTCCTTCGCCCGGCGCCCGAGAGCTCTTCGCTCCTCATCGTTGTCGAGCAGTTGCATGAGAGTAAGCGGTAATTCTGCGACACCCACGGTGCGGACTGCGTCGCGGCCCTGGAACAGCCAAACAATATCGCGGAAGTTCTCGGTATGGTTTCCCGTCACGATTGCCACACCATGCTGCGCAGGCTCGATGATGTTATGTCCCCCGCGCGGCACCAGGCTGCCCCCGACGAAGGCGATATCTGCGAGCGCATACAGCGCGGCTAATTCACCGATTGTATCGACCAGCAGCACCCTGCCCGCCAGAGATTCCCCCGCCCAGACGGAACGCCGATAGAAGACAATCCCCATGTTCTGAATTAGCTTAGCGACTGCGTCGAAGCGCTCGGGATGCCTCGGCGCCAGAACCATCGATGTGTGCGGATGACCGACAAGGATGTTTTCAAACGCCTTGAGCAACGGCGCTTCTTCATCTTCAACGGTGCTGCCGCAAACCAGGATCGGTCCCGCACCATCCGCCGCAAACGATCGTTGCAGGCTCTCGACAATCGGGGAAGCTGTCGGCAAAGGCACGTCAAACTTCAGGTTGCCAGTAGTCTGAATGAGTTGCTGATCGGCGCCAATCGACTGTAGTCTTTCGCGATCCTGCTGCGTCTGCGCCAAAAACAAATCGACATGAGCCAGCATGCGCTGCAATGCCCATCGGAAACGCAGATATCGCGGGAACGACCGGTCCGAAATACGCGCGTTCACGACTGCGAGCCGTGCTCCACTTTCGTCGACCAATCGCAGGAAGTTCGGCCAGAATTCAGTCTCGGCTAGCACTACCAGCTCCGGCTTAAGGGCCTGCAAATACGGGCGGATCGCGGCCGCAAAATCCATCGGGAAGTAAAATGCGTTTTCGTCCCCAAAGCGCTGGCGGGCCAACTCCTGTCCCGTATCGGTAGTAGTCGAGATCAACACTCGATGCTCCGGGAAAGCCCGCCCCAACTGGCTGACGAGGCCACAGACCGCCAGCACTTCTCCCAGCGAAACCGCGTGAATCCAAATGACGCGTTCATCCCCCTTCAGTCCGAGGCGCGCGGGAATCTTGCCCATGCGCTCCCTGAAACCGCGGCGGTATTTGCCATTACGCACAACCTGATAAAGCCAGTAGGGCGAACTCAGAAGCAGCGCCAGTGCCAGCGCGAAGCTGTAAAGGAGATAGATCAAGTGGACTCATTCTAAACTGCGCCTCCCCGGCAAGACGGAGTGGCTCATATAATTAACTGCATGTCGTCATCTTCTCCGCATTTTGGCCGTAGCCGTCTGGCAACACTGACAGGTCTGCTTCTGATTCCCTGCGCGCTGCTTGCCGGCAAGAGCTTCTTGAAGCCGGTCGCACAGACCGCGATTAACTATCCCGCGCATGACTTCCATCGTGACGAAAAGGTGGCAATCGCTGCCGATCCGTACGACAACGCGGAGAAGGCGAAGATTTTCACGATCAACTTCGCCCAGCACGGATTCCTACCGATCTTCTTCGTCGTAACCAACGATGGCGACCAGCCGGTCTCGATCGCGAACATGCAGGTCAAGCTGATCACAGGCCACAACTCGAAACTTACCCCTTTGGCCGCCGATGATCTCTACCGCAGGCTCTCGAATCCACAAGCCAAGACGAGCACCAACAATCCATTGCCGTTCCCGCACAAAGTAAAGGGCGGCGTCACCAGTGAACAGAGGGATGAAGTTGAGTCCTCGCAGTTTGCAGCCAAAGCGGTCGAACCGCATACCACTCAGTCGGGATTCCTGTTCTTCGATATCGCCGACCTGAACTCGCCAATGCGTGGCGCGAACATCGACATCACGGGCGTAACGGACGGCAAGGGAAACGAATTGATGTTCTTCGAGATCCCGATGGACAAATATCTCGACGCGCCGAAAAACCCGTAGTCTCAGGCGTTTTGTCATTCCGAGGCGGCGAAGCCGCTCAGGAATCTGCTGTTAGCCGGCGGCATCGGTGCTGCAGACAGAAAGCAGATTCCTCGCCTCGCTTCGCAATAACAAGCTTCTCGTAAGGCCTTACGGCTCGTAGCCCGCGATCATCGCCCTTTATAATCATCCTTCTATGGCCACGACCGCGGGGCGCTCCATCGCCGCTCATCCCAAGTTTGAGCCCGTCATCGGACTCGAAGTGCACGTCCATCTTCTGACGGCGACGAAGATCTTCTGTTCGTGCTCTACGCGCTTCGGGGCTCGGCCGAATACGAATGTGTGCCCGGTCTGCCTCGGGATGCCGGGCGCTTTGCCCGTGCTCAACAAGAAAGCCGTGGAATTCGCCACGCTCGCGGCCATGGCTCTGAATTGCCGCATCAACGAGACCTCGATTTTCGCCCGGAAAAACTACTTCTATCCGGACCTCCCCAAGGGATACCAGATCTCGCAATATGACAAGCCACTGGCAGAATTCGGATTCATCGAGGTCCCTTCTGAAGGGGGAAAAAAGAAGATCGGCATCACGCGGGTGCACATGGAGGAAGATGCCGGAAAGAGCCTGCACGAAGGCTTTCCGGATTCCGACGAGAAGACGGCGATCGATCTCAACCGCACCGGAGTTCCCTTGATCGAGATCGTCAGCGAGCCTGACATTTCTACGCCCGACGAGGCTTACGAGTACCTGACGCGGCTCAAGGAGATCATCCTCTACACGAGCGTGAGCGACTGCAACATGGAAGAAGGATCGCTGCGCGCCGATGCCAACGTCAGCGTGCGTCCGCGCGGACAGAAAGAATTCGGAACCAAGACCGAGATCAAGAACGTGAACTCGTTCCGATTCATCCGCGAAGCGCTCGAATACGAAATCGGACGCCAGATCGATGTCATAGAATCCGGTGGGAAGATCACGCAAGAGACGCGTCTCTACAACGCGAACGAAGGCAAAACCTACAGCATGCGCTCGAAAGAGCAGGCGCATGACTATCGCTACTTTCCCGAGCCCGACCTGCTTCCGCTGGTGGTCGATGAGAAATGGAAATCGGAAATTTCCCGGGCGTTGCCTGAACTTCCAGAATCCCGCCGCGCCCGCATGGTAAAGGACTACGGCATCACGGAATACGACGCGCAAGTGCTGACGGTTTCGAAATCGCTGGCCGATCAATTCGAAGAGGCTGCAAAGGCTGCCAAGAATCCCAAGCGCGTGGCCAATCTGGTTCAGGGTGAACTCATGGGGCGCCTGAAAGCAAAGGGCATCGATATTGAGCAGTCGCCAGTCTCGATGGCTGGTGTTGCTGCATCGGCAGATTTGGTTGAAGCGGGCACGATCTCAGGCAAGATGCTGAAAGAACTCTACGACCTCTCGTTCGAGCGCGGTAAGGACTTTCCTGTCGTGTACGACGAAGAAGGCCGCCCGCAGCAATCGACAGATACGTCAGCCCTCGAAAAGGTCATTGACGAAATTGTCGCGGCGAATCCCAAGCAAGTTGAGCAATACCGTGCCGGCAAGAAGACGATGCTTGGATTTTTCGTCGGCCAAGTCATGAAGGCTTCCAAAGGACAGGCTAGCCCTCAGATAGTCAACGACTTACTGACAAAAAAGCTCGGTTGAGTGCGCCAAGTAACCACCCTTCGACTGTGACTTCGGTCATCTGATCTTCCGCTCAGCCTCCCGCTAGCATGACACTGGGCCCAACTGCGTCCGGCCCGATGGTCACGGACTGTCATGGAGATTACCCTTAAACGCGTCATCAGCATCGCGACCCTGCTGGCGTCGCTGATTGCGCTCGTGCTGCTCCTGAAGAAGCCCGCGCCAGTAGGACACCCCCAGGCTCCTGCCCTGATAGCGCAGAATGCGCAGTCCTTCGATCAGAAGCTGGCCGAGTTCGAGCAGGCCACCAGTGCCCCGGGAACGGTTAATACGGATGTAACTAGTAAGGCCGAAGTGCATATCAACTCCGACGAAGTCAGCGCTGTACTCGCGCAGTCATTGGGAAATTCAGGACCCGCGCCAACTCCAACTTCCGATGGCGCTGCCGCAGCTCCCGTGATTAAAGATCAGCAGGTCAGCTTCGAAGGGGACGTCGTTCACGGACAGTTCCTGACGCAAATTGCCAGCAAGGATGTTTGGATCACCATCTCCGGTCACCTCGGCGAGAAAGACGGCTACGCTACGTTTGATCCTACGGAATTCAAGGTGGGCGATCTGAATGTGCCCGTGTCTCTGGTGAATCCGGCGCTACAGAAGAAACTTGCTGAGGAGCGTGATCGTCTCAAGCTTCCCGATAATGTCGGCAACCTGAAAGTCGAGAACAGCCAGTTGGTGATGCAGCAGAAATAAATGCGGGGCTCAAGAGGAGTGAATCATGAATCTGAAACTTGATCGGATTATCAGTATCGCGACTTTGGTGGCAGCTCTGATCGCGATCATATTGGTTCTAAAGCGGCCCACTCCGGTTGCATCGCCGCAGGCTCCCGCTGCCGCCGCGCAACAGGGGCAAACAAGCAGTCAGCCAGCAGCACGCTCGGGCCAACAAGATCAGGGCACTCCATTTAGCGGGATTGCGACAATACTGAATTCTTCGAGTCCGGCTGCCGCGCCCTCACAGCCAGCAGCGCCTCAGTCCCAGGCGAATGCGAAACCGGACGCCGGCATGAATTCCGACCAGGTCAGTTCAGCAGTTGCGAAAATGCTGAGCGGAGGCGGCGCCGGCTTGGCGAATCTCTCTCCGGACTCCAACGCAGGCAGCGGCGACCCGGTCATCAAAGACCAGCAAGTCACGATGGATGGCGATGTCGTTCACGGTAAGTTCCTGACCACAATCGCAGGAAAAGATGTCTGGGTAACGATCTCCGGCCACATGGGCGAGAAAGACGGCTACGCGACGTTCGATCCAACGGAGTTTAAAGTCGGCGATATGGAAGTCCCGGTTTCGTTGGTGAATCCAGCGTTGCAAAGGAAACTGGCAGAAGAGCGCGACCGCCTGAAGATCCCGAATAGCAATAACTAAAACTAAAGGTAAATGGGTACCCCATTTCTCGCGCGTTTTGTGCGCGAGAAGTGGGGGTTTTTCTTAAGACCGCAACGGATCAGCCGGTTGCAACCGATTCTCCGCAGCCACCTTCGCATACCACTTACCCGAGTCTTTAATCGTCCGCTTCTGCGTTGGATAATCCACGTAGCTCAAGCCAAAGCGCTGGCTGTAACCCTCGGCCCACTCAAAATTGTCCAGCAAACTCCATGCATGATAACCGCGGACATCCGCGCCCTCAGAAATCGCCTGCGCGACTCCCGCAAGGTAGCCCTGATGGTAAGAAGTGCGTCGGCTGTCGTGAATAGCCCCACTCGCATCCGGACCGTCGTTGTAGGCGCACCCACTCTCGGTAATCTCAATCACCGGACGGTTATAGTCGCGCGTAATGCGCATAATCATGTCGTACAGCGCCTTCGGCCAGACCTCCCATCCGATATCGGTCATGGGGCCTTGACGCCCCCCTTCCATCTTCACCGGATACAGCCAGTCCTGCAGGTTTATCACGCGTTCAAATGCGCCCACCGCTGACGCGATCGTTCGAACATAAAGATTGATCCCTACAAAATCGAGTGGCGCGCGCACCAGTTGCATATCGCCCGACTTAATGCGCATGATGCTCTCGGGCAAAAAAGTGAATGCATCGGGATAGCGGCCATGCAGCGCCGTCTCCAGGAACCAGACGTTTGTGATTGCATGGGCGCGCTCCGCGGCAAGTTTGTCGCCTTCGGAATCCGTCGCTGGCTCGCATGCCGCCATGTTGAATGCTGTTCCGACGCGCGCCGATGGCCGCGCAGCCTTCAACGCCCGAAATGCCGTGCCCTGCGCCAGGTTCACCACATGCGTCGCACGCAGGAAATCCACGAGGCTCGTGTGCCCCGGTGCGTTATCGCCAGCCAAATATCCGCTGTAGGTAAACACCGAGGGCTCGTTGAAGATCATCCAGTCCGAGACGCGGTCTCCCAGCGCCTTCCCCATAGTCTGGACATAGTCGGTGAAGCGTCCAACCATATCCCGGTTGGTCCACCCTCCGGAATCTTGCAGCACCTGCGGCAGGTCCCAGTGATAGAGCGTCACAAACGGGCGTATATGTGCCTCACGCAATGCATCGACCAACCGGCTGTAATAATCGATCCCTTTCTGATTCGGCGCACCCGAGCCAGACGGCTGAATTCGCGGCCAGGCAATCGAGAAACGGTAGCTGTTCAGATTCATCGCCCGCATGAGTGCGATGTCTTCGGCCCGGCGATGATAGGAATCGCACGCGACGTCGCCCGTGTCACCATTCTTGATTTTCCCCGGAGTATGGCTGAAGCGATCCCAGATCGACTCGCCCTTGCCGTCTTCCTTCCATGCCCCCTCGATCTGATAAGACGCGGTCGCGGCGCCCCAGAAAAATCCCTTGGGGAAAGATGCTTGTGCTGGTGGATTGAATTGGGTTGATGGCGTTGCTGAAGGGCGTGGAGTTCCCGCTTTACTCGCTGTACACGCTGAGAAAAGCTCCGGAAGTCCGGCGACCGCACCGGCACTCAAGGCTGTCGATAGAAAGTGTCGGCGTGAACGGCGCAAGGCCTGGGACGGGCTCCCTTGATCAGAATATTATCGCCAGACAGGACAGCTCTCAGTTGTGCTTTATGAACTTGCCGTTCGTCTGTCCGGTCAGAGAATTATAGAGCGTCTCAATGAAAGCATCCGCATTGATGAACTGGCCCGCATACTTCTTCCACGGATCGAGCAACTTCTCCTGCTTCATCTGATCAACCGTCTTGCCCGCCTTGATCGCGCTTGCCACCGCCTCCCGAGTGGCTTTCAGCATGGCCAGATAGGCTCGAACATCGGTAACGTTAGAAATCGGTCCATGCCCAGGAATGATCTTTACGTCTGCCGGAACTTGCCCCAGAACTTTCTCCACCCCGTCGATCATTCCATCGATGCTGCCGCCCGAATCGACATCGATAAACGGGAAGCCGTAGGTCACAAAGTCGTCGCCCATGTGAACCACATTCGATTTGGGAAAGAAGATGACTGAATCGCCATCGGTATGCCCCGCAGGAAAATACAGCGCACGGATATCTTCGCCGTTGAGATGAACCGTCACATCGTGATCGAAAGTGATGATCGGCAGAGCTCCTTTTGGCGCAGGCTTGACGTCCATGTGCACCGACCCCCCGTTGCCCGCTCCACCGCCCGACTCCAGCCGCTTGCGCACGTTGTCATGTGCAATGATCGGAGCTTGTTTCTGAAAATATTCGTTCCCGCCAGTATGGTCACCGTGATAATGCGTGTTGATGATGAACCGCACCGGCTTATCAGTGATACCCTTCAGCGCGGACTGAATCTTATCGGCCAGTGGCGCGTACTGATCATCCACGATCACGATCCCATCTTCGCCAACAGACGCGCCGATGTTTCCTCCACCACCTTCCAGCATGTAGACATTTCCGGCGACCTTCGTGACCTTGATCTGCACCTTGCTGAAGTCTTCGTCCTGAGCGATTGCCCACGCAGCAGCGAATAACCAAACAGCAAAAAAGAATATTGTCTTGCGCATACCCGCCCTCACATTCGCTTGTGAATAGGGCAGCTATTCTACAGAAATTTTCAGGGAGTGAACTCGGAGCTTGGCAATGCGCTAAGGGACTTGATATAGCCTTGATGACATCCAGGCAATGGATGCCTACCCTGACAACGGGAGTTGAGCCCTAATGCGGAACATCATTTCGGTATCAGGCGTTTTTCTACTTTTCCTCTCGACCTTCACTTGGGCACAGGCCACCAAAACACCGGTCGGCCCGCGGGGACCGAGTGTCGCCACCGGCAGCCAGGGCGTGGTTGTATCCGGTAGGCCTGCCGCAACTGCAGCCGGCATCAAGATACTGCAACAGGGCGGAAACGCCGCCGATGCTGGTGCCGCCACGCTGCTAGCACTTTCCGTCACTTATGTCGGTGCGTTCTGCGTAGGCGGAGAGGTCCCCATTCTGGTTTATAGCGCCGACCAGAAAAACGTGAAGCTGCTCGAGGGACAAGGCGAGGCCCCTCGTGACACCAAAGCGATTGCCTGGTACATGCAACACGGAATTCCGGACGGTGACGTCAAGGCTGCCGCCGTGCCAAGCACCATCGATGCGATCGTCACCCTGCTGAAACTCTACGGAACTAAGAGTTTCGAGGAGGTGGTGCAGCCGACGCTCGCCATTCTCGATGCTGGCGGCCCCACCTGGTATATCGATACCGGCAGCGGACAAAAGATCGAAACCGGAGTGAACTGGCAGGCAGATCTTGCGGTGACCTTTCGCAAACTGGTTGAGTCGGAAAAATCCGCGAAAGGTTCGCGACAGCAAAAACTGCAAGCGGTCTCGGACCGCTTCTATCGCGGCGACATCGCCGACGCCCTCGAAGCCTGGTACTTCGAAAAGGGCGGATTCCTTCGTAAGGCGGATTTGGCCGCACACAAGACTCCCGTGGTCGACCCGCTGACGACCACGTACCGTGGCTATACCGTCTACAAGACCGGTCCGCTCACACAAGGTCCTTATCTCTTACAAACGCTGCGCCTGCTCGAAGGTTTCGACCTGAAGAAGATGGGCTTCAATTCGGCGGATTACATCCACACAGTGATTGAAGCGGAGAAACTGGCTCTCGCGGATCGCGATGAGTATTATGGCGATCCAAACTTTGTGAAAGTGCCGATGCAACAGTTGCTGTCCGATCAGTACACCAAAATGCGGCGCGATCTGATTGATCCGAAAAAAGCATCTCTCGAGCTTCGGCCGGGCGACCCCTACAATATGAAGCCGACCAAGCCTCCCACGATCACCGGCCCCTGGCATGGTGGGACCACCGTGATGTGTGTGACCGACAAATTTGGGAATGTCATCGCCGCGACTCCCAGCGGTCTATCGAGCACCGCAGGTGTGGCCGGGCACACTGGCATTATTCACGGAAGCCGGCTTTCGAGCCTGAATACATTCGCGGGAACCCCCAACGTCATCCAGCCCGGCAAGCGGCCACGAATCACGCTGACTCCTACGCTGCTTTTCCATGACAACGATCCCGTGATGGCGATCTCGGTAGCGGGCGGTGACCAACAGGATCAGGCAGCCATCCAAGTCATCCTCAACTACGTCGATTTCGGCATGACTCCCGAAGAGGCGTTTAGAGCTCCGCGCTTCTCCACCTCGCATTTCATCAGTTCCTTCGGCCAGGACCGCGCCGAGTTAGGCAGCTTGTCGGTGCCCAAGACCCTGCCGGAAGAAGTGCAGGCTGACCTGAGAGCTCGGGGCCACGTGTTGAGCATCGTCCACGGAGGTGTTGGGGGAGTGGCGCTTATAGGTATTGACCCGAAGACCAGGCAGGCCACGGCTGTGGGACCCGCCGCAGCGAAAATGGAATAGTCCCAGAAATACTCAACCTTTCATTGGACGACGGCTACAAGGGATTCAAGCTGTCGAATGCCTTTACCAGTTTGTCGGCGCCAGCACGATACACAACCCATCCCGATCCTTGATCCGAGGTCTCGCGAAAAAGTAGTTCGCCCCGCCCATCTCCATCGACATCGACTGCGTCAATCAGTTCCAACCGCGGCGCCATATCGAGATGAAACTTGTCGGTGACGCTCACGAACTGCTTGTGAAGGTTGTGATAGATATCCGGATAAGCCACCAGCACAATCGAATACTGCAGATCGGAAACACCCTGGGTCGCTGCGTTCGGGGGCATGTGCGCCTGGGCGCTCAGGACCAGCACCGGCTGATTCGAACCCCACAGATCGTAGGCGACCATCTGCATGTTCTCGAGTTCAGGGTCCGGCATTTTCGGACTCACTAGCTTTTTCGCCGTCTTGGAAGCTGTCGCACCCGCAGCGACGGTGTTCTTCGATCGAGCCTCAACGTACTTCTTCACCTGATCCTTTGCCAAGTCGACCATCTGCTTACGCCGGTCGGCTTCCTCCCCGGGAATCCACTCAAAGCCGAAAGATTTCGGCTCAGCCCCGGTATCGGCCGCGTCTGAGATCGCTGGAATCAACTGCAAATCTTCTTTCTTCGCCGCGGCAGCCTGCACCACCTTGCCGGCATCCTGCGAACTCTTCGGACGAACTCCGGGAAGGCTATAACCGGGAATCTCCTCGTCGGCAAACGACTCCGCTGGTTTTCCGCGCCGCAGTCTCGGACGATTCGCCTCGCTCGCGCCACTATCAGACGTGGCAACCGGGCCCTTGACCTTCGCTTGGTCTCCTAATTTTTCCTGAGCTGTAGAAGTATTCTCCGCTTTCGAATCTCCAGATTTCGAATCACTCGGCTTGGATTGTCCGCCGGCCGGAGCATTCTGCGCGGAGCCAGAATCCGATCCCGAGGAATCGCGCCGGTTCAATCGCGGCGGTCCATCTCCGGAACTGGAACTCGGCTTCGATGTTTGTGCGGGCGGATTAGAAGTCGGAGAAGAACCAGTCGGTGCGGACTGCTGGCTCGAATCCGGCGTCGAGGTCCCTTTGCTCAATCGCGGCGGCTCATCACCCGAACTTGAACTGGGCTTCGACGGTTGAGATGCTGGAGCGTTTGAACTGGCCGGCGCTGCGGGCTTATTCGCATTCGGATCGCGTGTCAGACGCGGGGGCGCTTCATCCGAATTGATTCCGGCCGGTGCCTTTTCTGCCTTGTTGGCTGTAACTGGCGGCTCGGTTCCATTCGCTCGCCACACTCCAGTTCCCAGCCAGGGCATCGCTGCATTCGGATTGTTGCTGTGCAGCGCACTGCCCACGGTGAACAGTCCAAGCGAACTTCCGGACCGTTCGCCCTCATACACAACCCCGGAATCCAGCGCCATCGGCACCGGATCCGCCTTGTACGCGCTCGCATCCCAGAACTTGCCGTTGACCAGAATCATGATGGGAATAATCGAAGCCCTGCCGTTCTTGTTCAACTGGACGATCCCCAACGCGCGAGGCCCAGCATCTTTCTTGCGCGGAGCTTTCCGCTCTCCCGGCATGATCTGCGGACGCTCTTCCTGCGCCATCACGAACGGAATCGTGGAACTGAACAGAACCGCAACCGTCACCCCAGCCGCGACCCGCGACAGAATTCTCCAGTGTAAAATTCTGAACAAAGCTCTCGGGTTGAAAGTTCCAGTTCTAGTCCATTTCCACGTTTGCGGAGAATTTGGCATGAAAGTCAATGATAAGGCTCCCGACTTCACTTTGCAGGATGAGAACGGCGCCGAACTCGCGCTCAAAGACCTGCGCGGCAAGACCGTAATTCTGTTCTTCTATCCCCGGGCGAATACCCCCGGTTGAACTGTAGAGGCTCGCGGGTTCCGCGACACATATAAACAGATTCAAAAGACGGGCGCCGTGCTGCTTGGCATATCCCCCGATACCGCAAAAGCGCAAAAGAAATTTCAGGAAAAGGAGAATTTGCCCTTCACCCTGCTAGCTGACGCCGAAAAGAAGGTCGCAAACGCCTTCGGAGTGATGAAAGAAAAAAACATGTACGGGAAGAAGGTCATGGGCGTAGCCCGGACTACGTTCGTCATTGGCCCGGAAGGCAAGATCCAGCACATCTTTGAAAAGGTGAAGCCAGACGACCATGCCGAAGAGGTCTTGGCCTATCTGAAGGAATCCGCGAAAACGTAGGCACGCCGTATTCAGTGCCTTGTTTCACGTTCGTCCGTATAATTCCCCGTGGTGCTTTTCCTGCCACGATGGAGGCAGTTATGCATCTGCGGAAGTTCGCCGTATCCGCTCTGATCCTGATACCCGCCTTTTTCTTAGCTCCCGAACGAGCAAATGCCGCCGACGATTCCGTTGTGATCGTCTATAAGAACGGCCATCGCCAAACGCTGACCTCTACCCAGATCGTGCGGCTCGACCTCAAGGCGCCTGCCACGATTGTGTACAAAGACGGTCATCAGGAAAAAATCGAGGCCCCAATCGAGCGAATCGAATTCGGAGAGGCCCGCCAAACCGCACTCCCGGGACGGGCTCATTACATCGGCAAGTGGGAAGTTGGTGACGGCGCCGGTGGGAAGTTCCGCATCACGCTTGACTCCGACGGAGATGCGAGAAAGTCCATTGGCTCGACCCATGGAACCTGGACCCTGGTGGACGGAGAGGCCCATATCGCATGGGATGACGGCTGGCACGACATCATTCGCAAGAAAGGGTCGACACACGAAAAACTTGCGTTTGAGCCAGGAAAGCAATTTGACGGCACCCCCTCAAACGTTGCCGAAGCACGGAATACCGAGAAGAAGTCGATCTAGCGGATCCGCCAGCCGAGCTTCGAATTGTGCGCCAGTAGTGGTGGAATTTCTTTGTGGGTCGCTGCAGGTAATATCCACTTCATGACCCAACGCGGGATCGCCGGCGCGGTGTGTCCTCTCGCGCGCTCGTTTTTCGAGCGGGACGCGCGCCGTGTGGCGCGACAGCTTCTTGGAAAGATTCTAGTCCGTAATGATGAAGAGACCCTTACCGCCCGCATTGTCGAAGTTGAGGCCTATCTCGGCGAAACGGATCCGGCCGCCCACGCTGCCGCGGGACGCACCCTTCGTAACGCAGTCATATTCGGTCCTCCCGGTCACGCCTACGTCTACTTCATATACGGGAATCATTATTGCCTGAATGTCTCTTGTGAGCCGCAGGGAAAAGCGGGATGTGTGCTCTTCCGCGCAATGGAACCGCTTTCGGGCATTGAGCAAATGGCGCGCGCGCGACATGTGCAGATCAGTACACCGAAAGACCTGCAAAAATTGACTACCGGCCCCGGCCGCCTTTGTGAAGCCTTCGGCATTACACGCACTCGCGACAATGATTGCGACCTGAGTTCAGAAAAAAGCAGTCTCTGGATCGGCGACGACGGCTACAAAGCACGCCGCGTCACCACCACCCCCCGCATCGGCATCACCAAGGCCGCGGATATGCCTCTGCGCTACCTTCTGGCAGGGAATCCATTCGTCTCTGGGCCCAAAATCCGAACCAACTGACCCGAAACACGATCACCCTTGACAGGGGGTGTAGACTGTTCGCCGGGGTTCGGGTCGACCAAAAGCCGCGCCAGACTTGGTGTTTGCTCGTTCTGGGCGGCGGCAGTAAATTGCGACACGTGATACTGGTCACACTGTCAAATTTTTAGCGCATCCCCCACGCAATCTGCGTCATCCTAAGGCTTGAGGAGTTCCGGGGTGTTACGTTTCGCTGGGCTTCATTCCGTTGTTGCCACCCTTCTCCTTGTTGGAGCAGCCACCTCCCAGGTCTTTGCTGCCGCCCCCGGAGTCACAGAAGTCTCCCCGAAGACTCCGTCTTACATTCTTGTTGGCTTTGTCGGCGGTTTCGTCCGTCACACGAATCCGCACCACGGCCCGGTTGTCCTCGCCGAACGCATTCGCAGGTCGGCTCCCAAAGACTCGTTCGTCCAGGTATTCGAAAACCGTCATCGCAAAACGGCGTACCACCGTATTCTCAAACTGATTGACCGGGACCATAACGGCAATCTCACCGCCGACGAAAAATCGTCGGCGCGGATCATTCTCTTCGGCCAGAGTTGGGGAGGGTCTGCTGTTGTGCTGCTCGCCCGCGAACTCGATCGTGAAGATATTCCCGTGCTCCTGACCGTACAGGTGGATTCAGTGGCGAAACCGTGGCAACACGACGGCATCATCCCGGATAACGTCGCCGAGGCGGTTAATTTCTATCAGCCCCATGGAATCGTGCACGGACGCAGTGAGATCCGCCCGGACGACGACTCCAAAACTCATATCCTCGGCAATTACCGCTTCGACTATCAGAAGAATCCGGTCAGTTGCCAGGGTATGTCGTGGTTCGACCGCAGAATCACTCCGGACCACATGCAGAGCGAATGCGATCCTCGCCTGTGGTCGCAGGTGGAAAGTCTTGTACGCCAACAGTTTGAACCTGAACCGCAAGACATGGCGCGCATTCCTGACGCTGGCACCCAGTGAAGCTCGAGGCATCGCCCCTTGCCAGAGATCGCTCGGGGAATGCGAAAACGCAACTTTCGTCGAAGATTTAGGTTCTTACCCTTATAGGAACACGGGCCGACCCTTGCCTGCCTGGACCTGATTCGTTGTGGGAGGCATGCCATGAAAAGTCCTTCGTCGCTCAAGGTTCTCCTCTCCATAGTTGCAATGTCTGCATTTGTTCTCGTGCCCGAAATCTCAGCCGCTCAGCACGGCGGTGGTGGCCACGCTGGCGGAGGTGGTGGTGGCCACTTTGGTGGCGGCGGTGGCGGTTTTCATGGCGGTGGGGGATCGTTCGGCGGTGGTTATCACGGCGGCTACGGAGGTGGCTACCACGGTGGGTACGGTGGCGGCTACCACGGCGGAGGATCTGGCTTTGGCAGATCTTATTCTGGAGGATACGGAGGCCGAGGTGGCTATGGCGGTTCCGCTTCTCGTGGAATGAATTCTTCCAGACCCTGGTCCTGGGAAGGACGCAGCGGCGCCCGCAACACGTCCCCCGGCTTCCACGGTTTTAACGGAGGCGCATCCGCTCGATCCGGTGGTGCATCACCTCGATCCGGCGGCGCAAGCGCTTTTTCCAGATCCGGCAATGCATCAACGTCAGCCCGCGGGGGCAGTTCGAATTTCACTTCTCACGCAGCGGCAGCGGACGGCAACTGGCACTCTTTCGGATCCCACGCAACGCTTGCATCCAACGCGCACACAACCGGAATCACCGGGGTCAGTCACGCCACGGTCGTCACAACCAATACGTGGCACGGCGGTGTTTGGCACGGTGGATGGCATGGTGGATGGGGATGGGGGTGGGGCCATCCCGGCTGGAACTGGGGTTGGGGCTGGGGGTGGGGTTGTTGCGGTTGGGGCTGGGGTGGATGGGGATTCGGTGTCGGATGGGGTTGGGGCTGGGGTGGATGGGGCGTTGGCTGGTCTCCATTCTGGGCCTGGCCGCCGTACTACTACAACCCGTGGCTCTACGCCAGCGATTCGCCCCCAAGTCCGCTAGATCCGTATTCGGACTAGTAGCGCAAGCGTCTCGTCAACTGCGGTATGTGGGGACAGCCGCCTCGGCTGTCCAGCGGAGCGAAGCTCCGCAGCTGCGGTCGGCGAGAACTCATATCAGAAGATTATCGATTAGCCGCGTCGTTCCGACATAAGCAGCTACTGCCGCCAGCGCACCGCCGGAGATATCCGCGACCGGCTCCAACGTATCCGGATTCACAATCTCAAAATAGTCCAGCCGAACACCACTCTCCCGAGTGATCTCCTCCCGTCCCGCAGAGGCGAGCTTCGCAGCATCCCGCTCCCCAGCCTCCACTAACCTCCGCACGAACTCCAGTGACCGGTGCAACACAAGCGCCCGCTTCCTGTCTTCTGGATTGAGATAAGCGTTCCGCGAACTCATCGCCAGTCCATCGGTCTCGCGTACGATCGGGCAAACAACAATTTCCACCGGCAAATTCAAATCACGAACCATGCGTCGGATATTCGCCACCTGCGCGGCGTCCTTCTGCCCGAAAAACGCGCGATCCGGCTCAACAATGTGAAACAGCTTCGATACAACGGTTGTGACGCCACGGAAGTGCCCAGGACGCGACTTGCCATCGAGTTTCTCACTCAGTCCCTCAACGATGACCCATGTCGCTGCAACGCCACTCGGATACATCTCCTCCACCGATGGCGCAAAAACGAAGTCCACGCCCTCCTGCTCGAGCAACTGGCAATCCCGCTCAAACGATCGCGGATACTTCGCCAAATCTTCATTCGGCCCGAACTGTGTGGGATTCACAAAAATAGAAGCGGCGACAACATCCGAGCCAGCGCGCGCTGCCCGCACAAGTGACAGATGCCCCTCATGCAGCGCACCCATGGTAGGCACTAGAGCAATCCGCTTCCCCGCCAGCCGCGCCGCACGAGAAGCCGCCCGCATTTCGTGAATTGTCGTGAGAACTTTCAAGGAAGTTGTAAGGACCTGACCGGGGTGCCTCACCCTTGTCGCGGTTTGTGCGACAGGGTGCGGATTTTGACTTTCATGAATTTGTTGACTCTAAGTCGTCGGCACCCACTTTACGTCGATATGAGCGCCCTGCAGCAGGCCACCCACGATGCCCTTGTTCTTTCGAATCGCTATCGCAGCCTGCTCAGATCCTCGCGTGCTGTTCTCCGCTGCCGCCACCACCCGCCCATACGGCCAATTCGAAGCAGGCAGCTTCGCGAGCTCAGGCAGTAAGTCATCCGGCTTCAATACGATCTCGGCGCTGTCGGCCACGTCAAACAAAGCCACTCCATCCGCACGCACAATCAGATACGGGTTACGCCAGTTCTTCATGTCCTGCACGCGTTGGTATTTCGCCGAATCGGCCGGAGGGATCGTCTGCAGAACAGTTTGTGGATCAGGCGCTTGCGGCCCAGTCTCCTTTGTGCAGCCGCACAGGACGAGGCCCAGGCACAGCACCAATAGACAAAGCGCGCGCGAAGAAATCACTATCGATAGTACCCCGAAACCGGAACGTCACTCTTCGCAGCCCATATTAGCGCCACGATCCATCCTATGACGCTCCAGCCTAAAAAGAGGTTGAGCAGAAAAATTGCCAGCAGATCGCGCTTGCTGCGCGCCAATGCAATGATCGACGGCAGAAAGTACATCACAAACCCAAAACCGAAAAATGGGAAGAAGAAAAGATGTGCTAGAACCATGGCCACCTCCCAAATAGCCAAAACCCCACACGAGATTATACGGAAAACAGGCCCACCGGGTTCCCTGGGTTCGACTGCCGAAAGCCTGCAATCGCTCTATCCATGTTGAACCGTGTAAATCGGTGGCAAAGAAGTTTTTTACCGTCCCATGGCCCGCTTCCGAGCCAGAACGGTGTCCAACGCCACCTTAATCTCCTTCGGCAAATGATAAGACTCTTCATCCGACGGATACTGTTGCGACTGCACGTCGGCCCGGAACGCCTGCATCGCCTGCGTAATCAAAGCCGCCGCGTCTCCGTAGCGGCGCACGAACTTGGCCGGCGAGTGGAATGTCAGGTTCACCAGATCATGAAAAACCACCACCTGTCCGTCACAATCCGGCCCCGCGCCGATCCCGATGGTGGCCGTGCTTACTTCATTCGTGATCATCGCCGCAACCTCGCGCGGTATACCTTCCAGCACCATGAAGGAAACTCCGGCGCGGTCAAGCGCGACGGCATCCCGCATAAGCTGCTCAATCGCCCCGAGATCCTTCCCTTGCACCTTGTATCCGCCCATCACGTTGACGGACTGAGGCGTTAGTCCGATGTGACCGGCCACAGGAATCTCCGCATCGATGATGCGCCGAATGAGATCTGCTCGTCGCTCTCCGCCCTCGAGCTTCACAACCTCGGCGCCGCCTTCTTTCACAAAGCGCGCAGCGTTCAAGATCGCATCTTTCGTATCGACTTGGTACGACCCGTACGGCATGTCAGCAATGAGTAACGCATTCTTCACGCCGCGCCTCACGGCTTTCACGTGATGCATCATCTCGTCCATCGTGACCGACAAAGTGTTCTCGTACCCGAGCATGGTCTGCGCGAGAGAATCTCCCACCAGCACCATGTCGATGCCGGCCTCATCCACCAGACGCGCGGTCGCGTAGTCATAGGCGGTCAGGCAAGTGATGGGTTCGTGGTGGAGTTTCTGGTCCCGCAGAGAAGCGGCAGTGACTTTCCGGCCAGAGCGGTCAAACGCCCCGCCGATCGGGGTAATGCTCATGATGTCCTCCAGTGCCCCTCCGGCCCGGCCGGATAGAGCCTGTGCACGCATCGTGGCGTCTAAAGGATTTGGATGACGCTCTGGGTATTTTAGCCGCCTGTGCCTGGTTCGTCGACGGGGAATTTCGTGGGGGCAGGACCACCGAAATTTGGAAAAAGTCGGACACGACTGATGCTAGTGGTAAGCCATATTTTAATTGTCTTACATATGTTATTATAGTAAGATATAGACATGCCGACTTACCGAACCACGATTAGCTCGAAGGGCCAAGTCATCATCCCTGCCGAGTTGCGTGAACGACACGGCCTGAACAAGGGGATATCAGCGACATGGTCAGAAGACGGCGAACGGCTGATTCTCACACCCCTCAAGCATCGAATCCGCGAAATCCGAGGGTGTTTAACGCCTGCTCCTGGAGCCCCGACTATGTTCGATGAATTATTCGCAGAGAGGGAAAGAGAACGGAAACGCGAAAAGTGATAGAGAATGCGCCGCTACGTCCTTGATGCTAATGCTCTCGTCGGCTTCCTAGAGGGTCGCGAAGGAACTGCCGTCAAAGTTGAGAGACTTCTTGATCAAGCAGTGGAGGAGCGAACCTCGCTCCTTATGTCTGCAGTGAACTGGGGCGAGGTTTTTTACGTCATCTGGAGAACACACGGGGAGCGGCAGGCGATGCAGATCGAAAAAGATATTCAAGACCTGCCGCTGACTATCGTCGCTGTCGAGAAAGATAGCGCCACCAGAGCTGCCACTCTTAAGCAAAAGCACAACCTGGGCTATGCTGATGCCTTCGCCGCCGAATTGGCTTTGCAGTCCGGAGGGTGGCTCGTGACCGCTGATCCTGAGTCCTCAAGAGTTGGGAAAGCGCTGTCAGTCTATTCGCTCCCGCGACACGAGAAGTGAATCCTATTGTAATTTGTAGGCCTCTCTAGCCCAAAGCAGAACCGGACGTTCTCCCCTATCGCCGGGATGCCGGATCCTTTCTCGATTCCGGCCTCACGCGCTTGCCGCCTCCTGCCCACCCAGCGGCAGGAAATACTGCGTCCCCTTAATCGGCTCGCTCACCTTGCGCAGGAGTTCCTGCAGGTCTTCGTTCCGATCGACGAAATCAATTTCTGACGTATTCACGATCAGCAAATCCGACGACGTGTAATGAAAGAAGAAGTGCTCGTATGCCTTGACCACTTCCTCCAGATACTCCTCGTTCACCGCTTTCTCACCCGCCGCATTCTTCTTCTTGAGCCGCTTCTTCAGCACCTCAGGCGTTGCCTGCAAATAGATGACGAGGTCCGGGGTAGGCAACTGCTCCCGGAAGTGATTGTAGTAACGATTGTAGGTATCGAGTTCCTGATCCGTCAGATTCAGGCAGGCGAAGAGCTTGTCCTTCTCGAAAATGAAATCGGCGACGACGGTCTTACTCGATTTCGCGCCGAGATCGAGCGTCTGCAACTGTTCGAAGCGCCGCACCAGAAACGAAAGCTGCGCCTGAAACGCCGCCCCGCGCTCTCCGTCATAAAATGCGCCCAAAAATGGGTTCGCGTCGGGCTCCATTACTCGCTGTGCATTCAGGCGCTCGGCCAGAATGCCCGCCAGCGTGCTCTTTCCAACTCGAATAGGACCTTCTACCGCAATATACCGGGGAAGCTCAAAAAGATTGGCCATGGACTCGGGAGTTCTACTCGGAAACGGCAGGATATCTCGGATGCGCCCCACTGGCAATTGCGCGATCAGTTAACAGCCGAAACATCGCTCACCTGCTACTGTGCAACCCGTCTAATCTCGTTCGAGAGGGGCAAATGAAAAACATTCATCTGTTCACCATGCTTCTGTTTTTCTTCGGCGCTTGCGCTCAGGGTCAGACAGGATCATCCGCTGCCGATCTCATGCATGCGGGCCTCGCCGCTATGGGCGGAGAAGAAAAAATTCGTGCCCTCAGCACTTTGCACTTTGAAGCATCCCTGATCCGTAGCGAACTCGAAGAATCCGAGCGCCCCGAAGGCCCATTCATCCTCGAGAACGATCAGATCGAAGAATGGCGCGATCTCACACAAATGGCCTGGAAGAATACGACCAAGCTTCATGGCGCTATGCAGCCGGAGTTTGTGATGACCTCGGCCGTCTCGAATGGCGCGGCATCGCTCGCGTCTAACGGACAAAGCCGTCCAGCTTCCAGCCAGCAACTGCAACTGGCGGACGAGGCGCTCGCTATAAGCCCTGAACGTGTTCTTCTCACGGCTCTCGGCAGTTCTGATCTTCGCCGCCTGCCCGATCTCACGCTGCAGGGCGTTCCCCCACCATGCCGTTCAATTCACCTGGCACTCGTTGCCGGTACGCATTTATCTGAATTCTGAGACCGGCCTTCCCACAGCTGTGGAGTGGGAGTCCGCTTATCCGTCCGATATGTTCTGGAGCATCTGGGGCGATGTCACTTCCCGTGTGTATTACTCGTTCTGGTGGCTCCAGAACGGTATCCACTATCCCTTGCAGGCCGACCTCTTTCGAAACGGCATGCTGGCGCAAACCGTCACCATCACCAAAATCGATTTCAGCGGATCCTTTCCCACCGACACATTCGCAATCTCGGCTGACGCCCGTGAAGCCTTTCTGCCTCGCGCCACCAAAACCGCTGACGATCGCTCGCCAGGCAAAACCGCAACCGACCTCGCTCCGGGCATCGTTTTTATCCCAGGTCCATGGAACACAACGCTCGTTCGTCAGGACGATGGACTCATCGTGCTGGAAGCTCCCATCTCTTCGGGATATTCCGCCAAGGTGCTGGACTTCGCACAAACCAAATTTCCGGGAGTTCCCGTCAAAGCAGTGATCACCACCTCCGATTCCTGGCCTCACATTGGCGGTTTACGCGAGTATGTGGCCCACGGAACTCCTGTATACGTGCTCGATCGCACCGTTCCGCTGATCGAGCGATTCTTGAGCGCCCCTCGCACTAGATATCCTGACAGCCTTGCAAAGAATCCTCGCAAAGCGGATCTCCGTCGGGTTTCTTCAAAAACCGTGATCGGCTCCGGGCCGAATCGAATCGAGATTTATCCCATTCACGGCGAAACCAGCGAACGTCAAATGATGGTGTACTTCCCTGAGCACAAACTGCTTTACGGCAGCGATCCGTTCCAGGAACTCGACGGCTCCTTCTTCTTCCCGCAGACCGTTTCCGAACTTGAGAATGCCGTCGAGCGCGAGCATCTCTCCGTCGAGCGCTTTTTCATGATGCATATCGAACTCACTCCTTGGTCGAAGGCTATGGATTCGGTCAAGCAAGCCTCAAACTAAACGCGGCCCTTTCTCGACGAAATGGCACGCCTGCATCGTGGAACGCATTTACAATCCGTGTGGCAATGCTCGTTGAGTTCGGAACGATCGCCGCAGGAGTCACAGCCGTCGCCGCCGGCTACCAATCCATGGCCCCCACCGGCCAGTGGTACGGGCGCACATTCATCGGCCTCCCGAGCGGCAACAAGCAACTCGCACTGACCTACGACGACGGTCCCAGCGATCCGCACACACTCCGTCTTCTTGAAGTTCTCGCCAAGCACAATGTCCACGCCACGTTCTTCCTGATCGGCCGCTACGTCCAGCAGCGCCCCGACATCGTTCGCGACATTGCCACCGTCGGACACGCCATCGGCAATCACACCTTCACGCATCCACTGCTAACGCTGAAGAGCACAACCGAAATCCGGTACGAACTCCAAACCTGCAGCGCAGCAATTCAAGATGCCATCGGAAGTCACTCGAATCTCTTCCGCCCACCTTTCGGTGGACGCCGCCCCGCCGTCCTCCGCATCGCCCGCGAACTCGGCCTGGAACCAATCATGTGGAACATCACCGGCTACGACTGGAACGCTCCGCCGGCCGAGGTGATCGAAAAGAAAGTTTCAGGCAAGATTCGCGGAGGCAACGTAATCCTGCTCCACGACGGCGGCCACAAACAAATTGGAGCCGACCGCAGCCAAACCGTAATCGCGACTGATCATCTCCTCACGCGCTACAAAGCCGAGGAATACAAGTTCGTAACAATTCCAGAAATGATGATGAGTATCCCTGTGTAACCCCGCGATCCCTGTGGCGAGTCTGAAGTTTTGGACAAGTGTAAAGTGATGGGTGCCCCATTCTTGCCCTGAGCGAAGTCGAAGGGTCTGCCGCGCCTTTTGCGGCAGAAGTGGGGATTTCATAAACGCAGGAGCCATCGAATGAAACGCGCGCTTCTCTTTCTTCTCTCCACGGCAATCTTCGCCACCGCTCAACCCAAAGCGCTCTTCTACATGACCGACAGCCCGAGTTCAGTCCAGTCGTTCCTGGAACACGCCGACAAGGTCGACATCCTCGTCCCCGCGTGGTACTCCACCGATGGGAACGGCCTGGTATGGGGAGGTCCCAATCCTGCCGTGATGAAAAGCGCGACAGAGCATCACGTCCCCGTCATGCCGATCGTTGCACTGATGATCCAGGCCGACCTGCACAAACTGCTCACGACCCAATCTGCCAGGCAAGCCTTCATCGACACACTGTTGAGCGAATGCAAAAAGAATGGATACTCCGGCTTCCAGATCGACTTCGAAAATGTGAACTGGACCGACCGTGATGTACTCTCCGAATTCGTCGCCGCCATTGCATTCAATCTGCACAGAGAACATCTGCAACTCACGATCGCCACGGTTCCCAACGCCCCGGGTTTCCCCGGCAAGAGCAACTATTCGCACTGGCTTTATGCAAATTGGCGTGGATCGTTCGACCTCAAAGCTCTTGCCGAGTCCGTCGACTTGATCTGTCTTATGACGTACGATCAGAACACTCGTTGGACTATGCCCGGTCCGGTTGCTGGATACCCGTGGACCGTCGACAACGTCAATTACGCTCTGCAATTCGTGCCCAAAGAAAAATTGTCGATGGGCATTCCTCTCTACGGGTATCACTGGTTCGCGGGAGATCCCGGCAAAGAAGAAAAGCCCAATCCCACAGCGGAATATATCGGGCAGGAGCAAGTCGAGCAGTACACCTCGGCCTACCATCCCCAAGTACAGTGGGACGCCACCGATCGAGTGGCCTGGTTTTATTTCTACCGCGACGACATGCGCGACTGGGTCTTCTACACCGACAAGCGCGGCTTCCAGGAGCGCCTCAATCTCGTCCGCGAAAAAGGCCTGCAAGGCTTCTGTTCCTGGGTATTAGGAACCGAAGACCCGGAAATCTGGTCCCTGCTCCCCTCGCATAAATAGAAATGAAATTGGAATGGGTGCCCCATTTCTCACGCGCCGTTTGCGCGAGAAGTGGGGGTTTTGATTTCGTGTGGATCGAAAATGCCACGTCCGCGAGAAAGCCGAGAAAACTCCGTGCCTCAGTGGCTCCGTGGTTGAAAACTACGAGCGCATTGCCCGAAACGCCAACTTCGCCGCCTCAATCGTCCTCTGCACATCCTCTTCCGTATGCGTCACTCCCAAAAACATCGCTTCATACTGCGAAGGCGGCAAATAAACCCCGCGATCCAACATCTCTCCAAAGAACTTCCCAAACGCCCCGGCATCCGACTTCGCAGCCGAATCCCAATCCGTCACCGGACCATCCTGGAAGAACCACGTAAACATCGATCCCACGCGGTTCGCGCACAGCGGCACACCAACCTCTTTCGCCGCCGCCAAAACCCCGTCCACAAGCTGCCCACTCAACTTGTCGATCCGCGGATAGATCTCCGCCTTACGATCTCGAAGTTGCTTCAACATCGCGCATCCCGCAGCCATCGCCAGCGGATTTCCCGATAGCGTCCCCGCCTGATACATCGGCCCTACTGGCGCGACCATATCCATGATTTCGTTCGGACCGCCATATGCGCCAACGGGCAATCCTCCTCCGATAATCTTTCCCATCGTCGTTAAATCGGGCTTGATGTTGTACAGCTCCTGCGCCCCGCCAAATGCCACGCGAAACCCGGTCATGACTTCATCAAAAATCAGAACCGAATGTTCCCGCTGCGTGATCAAGCGCAAGCCCACCAGGTAGTCATCCGCCGCGGGAACACATCCCATGTTTCCTACTACGGGCTCAACGATCACGCACGCAATCTGATGTTTGTATTTCTGAAACGCATGCTCGACCATGGACAGATTGTTGAACGGAAGCGCGATCGTGAACATCGTGAACTCTTCTGGAACTCCCGCTGATCCAGGGATTCCCAGCGTTGCCACTCCCGATCCAGCTTTGACCAACAAACAGTCCGCGTGTCCGTGATAGCACCCTTCAAACTTGATGATGTACTTCCGCTTCGTATAAGCCCGCGCCAGCCGGATCGCCGACATGGTCGCCTCGGTCCCCGAACTCACAAACCGCACTTTCTGCATGTTTGGAAATGCGCCGATCACCAACTCTGCAAGATCCGCCTCCGACGGCGTCGACGCACCAAAGCTGGTTCCATTGCACGCGGCCGACACAATTGCGTCGAGCGCATGTGGCTCCGCGTGGCCAAGAATCAGCGGCCCCCACGATCCGATGTAATCGATGTATTCGTTCTCGTCGGCGTCCCAGATGTGTGATCCCTTGCCACGCACGATAAATGGCGGATCGCCGCCGACCGAGCGGAACGCGCGCACCGGCGAATTCACACCTCCTGGGATCATGCTCTCAGCGCGCTGCTGCAGCCGCCGTGATTGTTCAGTCTTGCGTGAAGTAGTAGCAGGCATTCAATCCTCTCGACGCAGAGAAGAAGATAGAAATTAGTTTGTCATCCTGAGGCAGGCGCAGTTTGCCCGCCGAAGGACCTGGGCGAGCCACGCGAATCGTCCGCGCTTTTTGCGGACGAACAAATCACGTGCCCGGCTGGCTTCCTTATAGAACTGGGACGCAAGCAACCGTTTACTATAACAGCGCCCGCCCCCTCGAATTCACCAGATATTCATCGTTCTGCAATCGCTTTGCAATATCCCGGCGGTACCGTAGGGTCATCAAGTTGCCCTTCTAACCGGGAGGGTTTGAGGGACAGTCTCGGGGGCTCCGGACTGTCCTCTTTGTTTTGAAAACAATTTCACGATCGATGGGTCCCCATTTCTGCCGCGCCTTCTGCGGCAGAAGTGGGGATTTTGATCTTAAGTTCAAGAAAGTTGTCATTCCGACGACTCGCGCAACGACTTTAAGAATTTTGTCATTCCGTCGACTCGCGCAGCGAGGACGGAGGAATCCGCTTTCCCCCACCACGTCAGCATCGCCGAAACCTCATCGCGAGCCAGCGGCATGAACCACGCTTAACTCCCCCTCGGTATAATCCCCCCATGATCACCGTCTCCAAGGAGGATTACCTCAAGTCCATCCTCGAAGCCGAAACCGAGGGTGAAACGGTGATCTCCGCCCGCCTCGCACATCTGCTGAAAGTCTCTCCACCGGCCGTTACGATGGCGCTGCGTCGCCTTAAAAAGGATGGCTTGGTGCGCGTCAGCGCTTCTGGCGAAATCAGCCTCACCACCACCGGACGTCAGATCGCCCGCAAACTTATCCTCCGTCACCACCTCATCGAACGGATGTTGTCCGAAATGTTCGGTATGGAATGGTGGAAGGTCCACGACGAAGCCGAGCGCCTCGAACATGCTGTCTCTCCGGACTTCGAAGCCAAACTCCTGGCAAAATTAGGATCCGCTGGCGCCTGCCCCCACGGCAATCTCAGCGAAATGGAAAGCTCCACTAGCCGTCGCCGACGAGGCCTCGTCCTTCTCGCCGATGCCCAACTCGATACCAGCTACACTGTCAGCGGAATCTACGAACGCGAGCGCGGTCTCCTTGAATTCCTCGAGCACCGCGGCATCCGCCCCGGCGCAAAACTCAAAGTGCAAGAGCGCAACTACGATCAAACCCTGACATTGGCAACTCCGCAAGGCACGGTCTCCCTGGGCCCGGCCGCCTCCGAAAAAGTCTGGCTGACAACCACCTCCAAATCAAAGCCGTAATCCGCTGGGTGCCCCATTTCTGCCGCGCCTTTTGCGGCAGAAGTGGGGATTTTGATTTTAAGGAATTTGTCATCCCGACGAATCTCCGCCTTAAGGAAGGTTGTCATTCCGACCAGCCGCGAAGCGACAAAGAAGGAATCCGCTTCTCTCAACCATATCGATCAAACTAGGCTGTCATTCCCAAGCGAGGGATTACCAACTTCGTTCCGGCAGAAAATTTATTAACTATGGTTAACTATATCCGGTGTATACTCGTTAACATTATCTGTCTGGGGACATGCCTGATCCACATCCATTGAGCATGGAAAACGAGCGCCCGCTATCAACGGCCAAGCCCGCACCTGGCGCCAACGCCCATCTCTCCCTTGAAAATGTCCACGGGTCCATCGAGGTTCCTCATCATCAAGCTAGCTTCTGGGAACAATGGCGAGCCTTCGTCGGCCCCGCCATCTTGGTCAGCGTCGGATACATGGATCCCGGCAATTGGGGAACCGATCTCCAGGGTGGCGCCCAGTTCAAGTACGCCCTGCTTTGGGTCGTCGGACTCGCCAGCCTTATGGCAATCTTCATGCAAGTCATCTCCGCGCGCCTCGGAGTCGTCACCGGCAAAGACCTCGCCCAATGCTGCCGTGACTGGTATCCATCGTGGACGCGCTGGCCCAACTGGCTCCTCAGTGAAGTCGCCATCGGTGCCTGCGACCTCGCCGAAGTTCTCGGAAGCGCCGTCGCTCTCAATCTCCTGTTTCACATTCCGCTCCTATGGGCCGTGATCATCACCGGCCTCGACGTCCTGCTTCTATTAGGCCTGCAGCGCTTCGGCATGCGCACCATCGAAGCCGTCGTCTTGATTCTCGTCGCGACCATTGCGGTCTGCTACTTCATTGAGATTTTCGTTCTTCCCGAGACGCAACCGGGTTTTTGGGAACTCGGACGCTCTTTCCTCACTCCTTCCCTTCGGCAATCCGGAATGATCTACGTAGCCATCGGCATTATCGGCGCCACTGTAATGCCTCATAACCTCTACTTGCATTCGGCCTTGGTGCAAAGCCGTCGGCTGCAGAAGGACGATTCGTCGATTCGCCGCGCCCTGCAGTTCAATACCATCGACTCCACGGTCGCGCTTACCGTCGCCTTCTTCGTCAATGCGGCCATCATGGTATTGGCCGCCACGGTGTTCTTCGGCAAGACGGGCATCACGGTCCCGGGAGGAAAGTTCATCACCTTCAGCCCTGACAGCGACTGGATCCGCGTTGCTTATCTGACACTCGCTCCACTGTTGGGCACAGTAACCGCCAGCACTCTATTCGCCGTTGCGCTGCTCGCCGCCGGCCAAAGCAGCACCATCACCGGAACGCTAGCCGGACAGGTCGTCATGGAAGGCTTCATGCACTGGCGCATCAAGCCCTGGGTGCGGCGCCTCATCACGCGTGCCCTCGCGATCTTGCCCGCAGTGCTGATCATCGGCTTGCGCGGAGACAACAGCGTCACGGACCTGTTGACGCTCAGTCAGGTCGTCCTGGCTCTGCAACTTCCATTCGCCATGTTCCCGCTGCTGCATTTCACCAGTTCCCAAATCCGGATGGGCAAGTGGAAAAATGGTTTTGTGCTGCTATTCGCCGGATGGGCCAGTGCTATCCTGATCACCGCCATGGACATCTACGGTCTCCCAGACTCACTCAAGACCGCCTGGCAACTGATCACGGGCAGTTAACGGAAAAAATGCATCGGATTGCGGGATCGCAAGAACCGGCGAGTGGTGGAAGATCGCGCTTTAGCTCGCGTTCAAGTCAGTGGAAGAGCGGCGCTTTAGCGCCGCGTTAGACGCAGAAACAATCGGGGCTTTTGCCCCTGTGGGCGCTCATGTACGACAAAATTCTAGTCACTCTCGATGGCACCACCAGCGACCGAGCCATCATCGAACACGTCAAACGCCTGGCCAAACTGGCTAACAGCCGCCTCGTTCTTCTTCACGTCGCCGACGGGTGGGCAGCCCGCACCTACGGTCCCGACGCCGTCAGCCGCGAGATCGTCGAAGACACCGCCTACCTCCACAAAGTCCAGGCAGAAATGCAAGCCGAAGACATCCCCACCGACGCCGAACTTGCTTACGGCGAACCCGCCGACCAGATCATCAAATGGATCGAGAACAAAGGCTGCGACCTCGTAGCCATGAGCACTCACGGCCACCGCTTCCTCGCCGACTTATTTCTAGGCACCACGGCCAACCGGGTCCAGCACCGCATCAGCGTCCCAGTCCTCCTCCTTCGCGCCCGATAGTATGATCGTGTGGTGACGCTTGTGTGGTGACGGCCGCCTCGGCCGTCAGCGATGGCGAAGCCGAGCCAGCCATCAATCTCTCTGCGAACTCTGCGGCATTTCTCAGCGCACTCAGCGGTTTAGGCTTTTCTGAACCGCGAACCTCCGTGTCCCAAAAACCCACACGTCGCCCAACTCTACTAATTCCCCCTCCAGACGCATTAAACTATTAGGTTGCGATTAATACTCCAAGGAAGGCCATCATGTCGTTAAATAGTTTCAACAGTCGCGCGTCCCTGAAAGTAGGCGCGAAGGAATACGAAATCTACCGCCTCGACGCGCTGGACAAGGCAGGCATCTCGACCGGGCACCTCCCGTTCTCGCTCCGCATTCTCCTCGAAAACCTGCTGCGCACCGAAGATGGCCGCAATGTGACCAAAGAAGAAGTGCGCGCGCTCGCGAACTGGAACAGCAGGTCGAAGCCCGAAAAAGAAATCGCCTTCACCCCCAGCCGCGTTCTTCTGCAAGACTTCACCGGAGTCCCCTGCGTCGTCGATCTAGCAGCCATGCGCGACGCCATGAAGCAACTCGGCGGTGATGCCAACCTCATCAACCCTCTGCAACCAGTCGAACTGGTCATCGATCACTCGGTCCAGGTCGACGAATTCGGCAAGCCCGAAGCCTTGGATATGAACGCCCTGCTCGAATTCCAGCGCAACAAAGAGCGCTACTCGTTCCTGCGCTGGGGCCAAACCGGATTCCGCAACCTGGCCATCGTTCCTCCGGACACAGGCATAGTCCACCAGGTGAATCTCGAGTACCTTGCCAGAGTAGTCTTCGTCCACGAGTCCCCCGGCAAGCGCCAAGCCTACCCAGACACCTTAGTAGGTACCGACAGCCACACGACGATGGTGAATGGTTTGGGCGTTTTGGGGTGGGGCGTGGGCGGCATCGAAGCGGAAGCGGCGATGTTGGGACAGCCAGTCTCTATGCTCATCCCGCTTGTGGTTGGAGTGAAGCTGACCGGGCGCTTGCGTGAAGGAGCGACTGCGACCGATCTCGTTCTTACGATCACCGAGATGCTTCGCAAGCACGGAGTAGTCGGCAAATTCGTTGAGTATTTCGGCCCTGGACTCCGCGATCTTCCTCTCGCAGACCGCGCCACGATCGCCAATATGAGCCCAGAGTACGGTGCGACCTGCGGCATCTTCCCGATCGACAAAGAGACTCTTAAATATCTGAAGCTCACGGGGCGCTCTGAAGAGCAGATTGCTCTTGTTGAGGCCTACGCTCGCGAGCAGGGACTTTTCCACGACGAGAAGACTCCTGAGGCCGAGTACTCCGAGTTGCTCTCGCTGGATCTCGCGACTGTCGAGCCTTCGCTCGCTGGGCCCAAGCGTCCGCAGGATCGCGTTGTCCTCTCGCAAGCCGGAGAGTCGTTCAACAAAGCTTTGCCCTCGCTGATCAAGCCCAAGGCAGGCGCGACTGCGTCCGCGCCGTCTCCCACGAATAACAAGGCCACAACGAAAGAGCGCTGGGAGCAGGAAGGTGGCAGTCCCGCGGCTGTCGGCGTCGAAGATCCAAATGTTCACGAGCACGTTCCCGCTTCCGTCAAAGATTCTCTGAAGCACGGCAGCGTCGTCATCGCCGCGATCACATCCTGCACCAACACTTCGAATCCTTCTGTGCTGATCGGCGCTGGGCTGCTCGCCAGGAAAGCCGTCGAGAAAGGCCTGACCGTTCCCGCGTGGGTCAAGACTTCTCTTGCTCCAGGGTCCAAAGTTGTCCGTGACTACCTCGAGCACGCTGGACTTTTGCCATATCTCGAGAAGCTGAAATTCCACCTTGTCGGTTACGGATGCACGACCTGCATTGGCAACTCCGGGCCGTTGCCGGAAGAAGTTTCGAAGGCAATCGACGACAAAGAACTCGTAGTCGCATCGGTGCTCTCGGGCAATCGCAACTTTGAAGGACGCATCAACTCCGAGGTCCGAGCGAACTACTTGATGTCGCCGCCGCTGGTTGTCGCCTTCGCACTCGCCGGACGTATCGACATCGACATGCGCAAAGACGCTCTCGGCAAAGGGCGCGACGGCCAACCCGTCTACCTCGCCGACATCTGGCCGTCGTCGCGCGAAGTCGAAGAAGCAATCCAGCAGTCGATTACCTCCGAGATGTTTTCGAAGTCGTACGGCGAGGTTTTTGAGGGAGACGAACGCTGGCGCGGTCTTTCCGTTCCGAAGGGCGAGACGTATGCGTGGCAAAAAGATTCGACCTACATCCGCCGCGCCCCGTACTTTGACGACATGGACGTGAAGCCCTCGCCCGTTCAGGAAATCAAGAAAGCCCGCGTGCTTGCGGTTCTCGGAGACAGCGTCACCACCGACCACATTTCTCCGGCAGGGTCGATCAAGAAAGACAGCCCAGCCGGAAAGTATCTCCAAGAACATGGCGTAAAGCCCGCGGACTTCAACTCCTACGGCTCGCGCCGCGGCAACCACGAAGTCATGGTGCGCGGAACGTTTGCCAACGTCCGTTTGCGCAACAAGCTGGTCCAGACTGAAGGCGGATTCACGCGTCATCTGCCGACGAACACCGAAATGTCGATCTTCGACGCCAGCGAAAAATATCGCGCCGACGAAACGCCGCTCGTGATTCTTGCAGGCAAAGAGTACGGCTCGGGATCGTCGCGCGACTGGGCCGCGAAGGGCCCCGCTCTCCTTGGCGTGCGCGCGGTCATCGCCGAAAGCTACGAACGTATTCATCGATCCAACCTCGTGGGCATGGGCATTCTCCCGCTGCAATTCTCAGCGGGCGAGAACGCCGAATCCCTCAAATTGACGGGAGAAGAAACTTTCGAGATCACCGGCATCCGCGAAGTGGTGGATCACTTCGCCGCCGGACGCACAGTAAAAGTCAAAGCCAAAGCCAGGGGCGAAGAGCCAACCGAGTTCGATGCGGTAGTCCGCATCGACACCCCGCAGGAAGCCCTCTACTACGCCAACGGCGGCATCCTGCAGTATGTCCTAAGGCAATTGCTGGCAACGAAAGCAGAGCCGGTAGGCGCGTAGAACGTACTCGTCCTCTCGATTTCAAGCAAAATCCTCACGTCTCAAAAGACGTGGGGCACCCGTTTCCTGGGAGCTTAATCTGCGGGGTGCCCCACTTCTGCCGCGGTTTTTGCGGCAGAAGTGGGGACTTTTCTTGCTCGCTAAACCGCTTTCGAACGAATCTTCTGCTCCCAACTCGACTAATCATTCACGCGTACCGGCCAATCTCCCCGTACGCATAAGCGCGGAAGCTGCTCCATTGCCAGTCTTCAGGACGTTCGACTAGACCGCGGGTTACTGGATTCTGGTGGATGTAGTGAAGTTCCTCGCTCATCTTGCTTTCGCTCCAGACGTTGAAGTCGTAGAAGCGTTTCATCCAGAAATGATTGGATGTCGACATCAAATTTTCCACCCATTCATGGACAGCTTTCGGACGAAGGACAGCTTCACTGCTTGGATTACCGTTGACGGATTTCCCTGCTCCGGCTCTGAGATCAATAAGTGAACGTGTTCTGGCATGACCACGTATCCCGCGATTACGTAGCCATAGCGCTCACGCATTTCCTCTAGCGCCGTTACGAACAGATCACGACGATCGGAAGTCAGGAGTTGTTTTCGCTCGTGACAACTGAACGTGATGAAGTGCAGCGCGTTTGTTTCATAGTAGCCGCGAACAATATATTTCCTACTCTCTCATCTACTTAGGCGAATTCGCCTAATTTCTGCCTATTGACAAGATTTCCGGCTCAACCGCTCCAAAAGACAAAAAGGCGCGATGTGATTCGCGCCTTCTTCTAATTTTGCTCTCTATTTTTAGAATAGCAGTTTGAATGGGGAGTTTGTAACACGAGTCCGGAGTTTATATTTCGCGTGCTTTGAGAAACTTAGATCGATTCGCGTAATTTCTGCCTATTGACAAGATTTTGTTTTCGCCCGCGTTAGTTAACCAGCAGTCGTCCTTTTGCGAGAATCCCGCCGTCAAGGGGCCTCGTGTGCCAAAAAATCGGCGGGATGATCGCCGATACCGCTCCCTCCTCTTTTTCCTGGGATCTGCACTCGAAATCGCAGCGTCTAGTCAACCATCCGAATCTCAACTTCCGGCGCTGCTAAACTCTATCGCTAGAGTTCTTGGGCGGCAAATCTCATGGTGCCCCTTTCTGTCCGGTCTCAGATCGAAGCGGGAAGCCAAGCAATCGGCGAACCGCGTCTGATTCGCATTCCCGAAGGCTACTTTCTGATGGGCTCCGAAAAAGGTCAGGACTGCGAGCGTCCCATTCATCGTGTCTGGATCGATTCGTTCCATCTGGCGGCAACGCAAGTGACCAACGAAGAATACGACCGCTTTCTGCATGCGACTGCGACAACTCCTCCGCCATTCTGGGATGATCCTCATTTCAAAAACCCGCAGCAGCCCGTGGTCGCTGTCTCGTGGCACGAAGCAGTCCGCTACTTCGAATGGCTGAGTGCTCAAACACATCGGAACTTCAGGCTTCCCACGGAAGCCGAATGGGAATGGGCTTCGCGCGGAGGCCTCGAGCAAAAACGGTTTCCTTGGGGAGACGAGCCCCCGCAATCTCTGCCGGACTACGCCACGCGATGGCAGAACGGTCCGGAACCCGTAGCGCAATACGCACCGAATGCGTTCGGACTTTACGATATCGGCGATAACGTCCACGAGTGGTGCAGCGACTGGTACGACCCGAACTATTACGCGGTCTCGCCGGAGCGAAATCCGAAGGGTCCAGACCAGAGCCCGATGAAGCCGGCGCGCAAGTCTTCCCGGGGAGGCTCCTGGCGGCACCATATCAAGGTCGCACGGTGCTCGGCACGTTCCAGCATCCCGCCAGAATTTCAGTACGCCGACTACGGCTTTCGAGTCGCCAGTGATTGAGGAATTGTGTAATTTGGTAATTGGGTAATTGAAACAGCCGTGCATGGCACGGACGTTGAATTGCACAATTACTCAATTTCCCAATTACTCAATCTCATGTTCCGCTCAGATCTTCTCCAATCCAAGCGCATCCTCATCACCGGTGGAGGCACTGGCCTCGGCAAAGGCATGGCTACCCGTTTCCTCGAACTTGGAGCAGCGGTCTACATCTGCGGGCGCCGCGAAGAAGTGATCAACGCTACTGCCGGCGAATTGAAGGCCAAAGGTCCGATCCAAGCGATCGCCTGCGACGTCCGCAACCTGGAAGCCGTCGGGCAGATGGTAGATACGATCTGGAAAGACGGTCCGCTCGATATTCTCGTCAACAATGCCGCCGGAAATTTTATCTCCCGCACCGAAGAACTTTCCCCGAATGCCTGGCTATCGGTCATCAACATCGTTTTAATGGGAACGCTGAATTGCACGATGACCTGCGGACGCCGCTGGCTCACAGCGAAGCAGAAGGGCACAGTTCTCAGTATCTCCGCCACCTACGCACCAGTCGGCTCGGCCTACGTGGTTCCTTCGGCAGTGTCGAAGGCTGGGGTCGAAGCTCTGATGCGCAGCCTCGCAGTGGAGTGGGGAGACCGTGGCATCCGCATGAACGCCATCGCTCCCGGACCGATCCCAACGCAAGGTGCATTCTCGCGAGTCCTTCCAAAGCCTGAGCTTGAAAGAGTCGCTCTCGACCGTCATCCCATGCACCGCTTCGGGACCGTCGAGGAACTTGCCAACCTCGCGGCCTTCCTCGTGAGCGATGGCTCCGGATACATCAACGGTGAAGTCATTCGCATGGATGGCGGAGAATTCCTGCAAGGTGCAGGAGAATTCAGCGCGCTAGGGCGAATGCTAAAAGAAGAAGACTGGCAAGCCCTGAAACCGAGAAAGTCGGCGCAGCCAAAGAAGTAAAAAAATCTCCGTGTAACGCTGTGTTCTCTGTGTGAGTCGCTTTGGAAGTTACCGCTGCTCACTTTTCGGCATGACGATAGCCTTGAGCAGCAGGTTCACCAGACTCAAAACGATCGCGCCGATGAAGGCAGCAAGGAATCCGCGAATCTGAAATCCTGGCACGACCGCCGACGCTAATTCCAACATCAGCGCATTGATAATCAGCCAGAACAATCCCAGCGTGACCAACGTCAGAGGAAACGTGATGATCTTCAGCAACAGTCCCACAGTTGCGTTGATGAAACCGATCGCCAGCGCCGCGATCAACGCCGCCACAACCCCGCTCACATAAAAACCGGGCACGATCTTGGAAACAACCCAGACCGCCAGCGCACTCAGCACCCAATTCAGAAGCAGTTTCATACGAACTCCAAACGTGATGACACTATAGGCCCACCGCAGCCACTTGTCATTCCGACGCGCGAGCAAAGCGAGACAGGAGGAATCTGCTCCACATTGTCATTCCGGGGGCGAGCGAAGCGAGAGAGGAGGAGTCTGCGGTTCCTATCCCGTGGTCACAACAAAAATTCATCGGGAGTTTGCAGTTTGAGCCGGCGGGTACGGTACACTACGCAATTCGCGTCCCAGGAGGAAAACACATGCCAGACACCGCACTCAGCGGATCCGAATTCAAGAAGCAACTGCGCGCCGGGCAGCCTAAGATGGGCCTGTTTCTCAACGCGCACAGTCCTACCGTCGCCGAGCAACTTGCCCACTCCGGATACGATTGGCTCCTCGTCGACACCCAGCACGGCCCAATGGGCTATGAACGCCTGTCGGCCATGCTCAGCGGAATTGCGAACGGCGGTGCCAAGTCGCTGGTCCGCGTCGGCGGATACGATGATCGGCCCGGTATTCAGCAAGCGCTCGATATGGGCGCCGACGGCGTGCTCGTGCCGTACATCAACACGGCAGAGGAAGCACGCCAGGCCGTGAGCTGCACGAAATATCCGACCACTGGAACGCGCTCGGTCTATTTCCCACAACGCAGCATGAACCGCGCTGGACTTCTCGGCTATGCCGGCAACTGGAACAACGAAAGCATTGTCGCGCTGCAGGTCGAGACCGCTTCCTGCATCAAGAACATTGCTGAAATCGCCGCCGTGCCAGGCGTCGACATCCTGTTTCTGGGACAGAATGATCTCTGCATGTCGATGGGACTCTATGAGAAATACAAATTCCCTGACATGTACACATCGCCTGAACTCGATGCGGCAACCAAGAGCCTGGTCGAAAACGCGCGCAAGAACAACGTCATCCTCGGACTCTTTCTGTTCGGCACCGCCCGAGTCGGCGAATTCCTTGAAAAAGGATTCACCTTCATCAGCATCGGCAATGACCTGCACCATGTGTTAACCCAGGCCGGAGCGTACGTTGCTGACATGGAAAACATCGCCAAAGACAAGGGAAAGAGCTGGAAGCGACGCTCGACCGCATTGTTCTAGAAAAGAAATTTGAAACCATGGGTGCCCCATTTCTCGCGCGTTTTGTGCGCGAGAAGTGGGGATTTTGCTTTTGCTGCTTTCATCTCCCAGTGGCGAGGGTTTTGTTTTCGATTAAAATCAAATCTCCGCATGCAAGTGATTCTCACAGAAATTGAGGCCCGAGTCCTAGGCTCGCTGATCGAAAAAGACATCACCACGCCCGACTACTACCCCTTATCGCTGAATGCCCTGGTCAATGCCTGCAATCAGAAGAACAACCGTGATCCGGTGATGACGCTCGACGAGAACTCCGTTCGCGATGCTCTCAGCACGCTGCAGGAAAAACGTCTAGCGGGTCCTGCGAGTGGCGCCGATAGTCGCGTCACAAAATACGAGCACCGCCTGCAGGAAGCCTTCAACTTCGATCGCCGCGAGATCGCGATCATCAGTGTGCTTCTCCTTCGCGGCGCACAGACTCCGGGCGAACTTCGCGGACGCACCGATCGCATGTATCACTTCGAAGCCCTGGAAGATGTCGTGTCCACTCTGGACCGTCTGGCTCACCGCGATCCGCCGCTCACGGCGGCCCTTCCGCGTCAACCGGGAACAAAAGAGACGCGCTACATGCATTTGTTCTCACGCGAAGCACCTCAGCAGGTTTATGTGGAGCGGGCGCCCACGTCCGCCACTGCCGGAAGCGGGGCGGCTGCCGATCGGATATCAGCACTCGAAGCAGAAGTACAAGCCCTCCGGGCAGAACTTACCGAAGTTCAACAGCAACTCGCCGCCTTCCGCAAGCAGTTCGAATAAAGTGTCGGAACTTTCCCGACGCTCGAAACGTACAATTCCTTAGAAGGAGGTCTCCCCGTGCTCACATTTCTGCTCTGGTGCCTTCTGTTTGTACTCTGCTGGCCTCTGGCCCTTCTGGCTCTTATTGCTTACCCATTCATCTGGCTGCTTTTGCTGCCATTCAGAATCATCGGGGTGGCTGTGCACGGAGTTCTGGAAGTCATCTACCTGGCAATAACACTCCCATTCCGTCTGTTAGCTGCGCCATTCCGAATTTAGTCAGTCAAAACCGTGTCGAGAGTGCCGTGGAGGAGCGGCCCTTTGAGGGCCGCGTTGGCATCTTCAAAATTCTCGGGGTCCAGCCCCGGGTGATCGTCTTCCCTAACCCCAGCCTCCTGATGTAGCCTCATAGCACGCCGTTTCCTCGGAGGTGCTCATGCGTCGTCGCGAATTCCTCGTCCGGTCGGCTACCGCTGCAGGAGCAGTCTGGCTCTCTTCTCGAACGATCTTCAAAGCAATCGCGGAACAAACGCTACCCCAAAAGTTTTCTGCTTCCGATGTCGTCACTCTCGGCCATACGGGCATCAAGACCAGCCGTCTCGCCATGGGTACCGGAACCGTGGGTGTTGAGCATCATTCGCACCAGACCGCACTGGGCGTGAAGGGGCTTTCGGATCTTCTGCTGAATGGATATGACCGCGGCCTGCGCTTCTTCGATGCCGCCGACTCCTATGGAAGTCATCCTCATGTAGCCGAAGCCCTGAAGCACGTAAAGCGCGACCAGGTCACTGTGCTCACGAAGAGTTGGGCGCGTGACGCTGCCGGAATGCGCGCCGACCTCGACCGCTTCCGCAAAGAACTGGGCACCGATTATCTCGACGTTTGCCTGATGCACTGCGTCACGGAGGCCGACTGGACCGACCGATACCGTGGAGCCATGGACACTCTTTCCGAAGCCAAGGAGAAGGGAGTCATCCGGGCCCACGGCTGCTCTTGCCACTCGATTGAAGCGCTGCGCGCCGCGGCGAAGAGCCCGTGGGTGGAGATCGACCTGGCTCGCATCAACCCCGTTGGTGCGGCGATGGACGCCGATCCTGCCACAGTCGTAAGCGTCTTGAAAGAAATGAAAGCGTCCGGCAAAGCAATCGTGGGGATGAAGATCCTTGGCCAAGGCGCGCTGCGCAATCGTCAGGACGAAGGAATCAAGTATGCGCTGTCGCTAGGTCTGCTCGATGCCTTCACGATCGGTGCAGAAAACAAACAGGAGCAGGAAGACCTGATCCGAAGAATCGCCGTAGCATAATTCGAAAATGTAACCGAGATGGGTGCCCCATTTCTGCCGCGGTTTTTGCGGCAGAAGTGGTGATTTTGGTCTTCGGACGATGTGGCACTTAAACGAACTGTGGAAGAGCGGCGCTTTTAGCGCCGCGATAAGACAAAAAGAAAAGGGCTTTAGCCCCAGTCCCCTTCGAACTCAGCTCTCCATAACCTTCAGATCTTTGCTCACGATCAACCGCGCCTCGGTCGCCTTCTGCACATCCTCTGGCTTCAATCCTGGCGCAATCTCCTCGAGCACCAACCCATCGCGAGTCACGCGAATGTAAGCCATCTCTGTCGCAATCGTATCGATGACATTCACTCCAGTCAGTGGCAGCGTGCATTTCTTCAAAATTTTCGGGGCTCCTTCCCGCGTCGTGTGCTCCATCGCGACCACCACGCGCCGCGCTCCGGCCACCAGGTCCATCGCCCCGCCCATGCCTTTGACCATCTTTCCGGGGATCATCCAATTCGCGATGCTGCCTGTCTCATCCACTTCCATCGCGCCGAGCACGCTCAAGTCGATGTGTCCGCCACGAATCATCGCAAATGAGTCCGCGCTTGAGAAATAGGACGTCCCCGGCATCTCGCTCACGGTCTCTTTGCCAGCATTAATCAAGTCTGGGTCTTCCGTCCCCTCGATCGGGTACGGCCCAATCCCCAGCATGCCATTCTCAGATTGCAAGGTTACAGTCATGCCGGCAGGTACATGGTTCGCAATCAGCGTAGGCATGCCGATCCCCAGGTTCACGTAAAAGCCATCGCGCAACTCCCGCGCAATCCGCTTCACGATGCGCTCGCGCTTATCCGTATCTTTCGCAACTTTATTCATAATCAGTCGTTAGTCGTTGGTCGTCGGTCGTTCGTCGTCGGTCGTCAGTCCGACCGCTACCCTGAGTTGTCATCCTGAGCGCAGCCGTGACAAGCGAAGCGCGGTCTCGGCGCAGTCGAAGGATCCCTACCCTCTAACCTGCCCTGAACGATGCGATGCATTCTCACTCGGCAATTGGCAATCGGCACTCGCAATTAAGCACTCGGCATTGCCTTCCGCAGCGTCCTCCGCTCAATCCGCCTCTCGTACAGTTCGCCCTGGAAAATTCTCTTCACATAGATCGACGGTGTATGAATCGCATCGCCCTCCAACTCACCGACCTCAACAAGATGCTCCACTTCCGCAATCGTAACCTTGGCCGCCGTCGCCATCATGGGATTGAAATTTCGTGCCGTCTTCCGGTAGATCAGATTTCCCGACTTGTCGCCCTTCCAGGCCTTCACGAAAGCGAAGTCGGCGGTGATGCCGCGCTCCATCAAATAGAGCCGCCCATTGAACTCGCGCGTCTCCTTGCCCTCCGCTACCGTTGTCCCGACCCCCGTTGCGGTATAAAAAGCCGGGATCCCCGCACCACCAGCCCGAATGCGTTCCGAAAATGTTCCCTGTGGAACCAATTCCAGTTTGATGGTCCCCTTTAGAACCATCTCTTCCAGCAATCGATTCTCGCCCACGTACGTGCCGATGTGATGCACGATCTGTCCGGCGGCGAGCAGCAAGCCGTTGCCTACGCCGTCGACTCCAACGTTGTTGCTGATAGTATGCAGATTTTTCGTGCCCTTCCGCACCAGAGCCCGAATCAGGTTCTCCGGCATGCCGCACAAGCCGAAGCCTCCGATCATGATCGTCGCTCCATCAAACACGTCGCGGATGGCCTCATCCGCATTCGCCACAACCTTGTTCATAGCGGAACCGATTCTAACTGAATTTCACCACGGAGACACGGAGACACGGAGACACGGAGACACTCGTGATCAGGCGACAATCTCATCGTTCGCTAATTATCACAGCTGCAGGAAAAATATTTTGTTATTCGTGGTCGAACCATCATGGCCGAATACAAAAGTCATGACGATCATTTGACACATTGGAGACAGATCAGCGCATCCGAACCTGTGTCATGCGCGTCAAACGTTATGAAAGACAGATGAGAACGCTGTACGAGATGTTGTTTGCTCTGATCCTGACGAGGTGGTGACAAGCGCAGAGCACACGGATGCGAACCTGCTCCGTGTAATGCGGCGGCCCGGTTGCAAGCCCAGGGCATTTCGGAGAACCATGTCATCACTCGCTGAATTCGATCAGAGGCTAGAGCAGATTATTCGTGAGTTCGCCATGCGCATCGCCGTTCCTCGCTGGAGCGAGTTCGAAACGGTCTGGGAAGCCGCGATCCGGGTTTGTGATCGCTATGAACTGGGCAAGGGCAAACGCGACATCGTGACGGTAGAAGGGACTTGCTCGCAGGAACAAATGCCTACTTCTTCAGTGGAGCTTTCCTCAGTTGATGTGCCTGTTCAAACTCATCCGCCAGTTGCCGCGTAGCCAGGTTCTCGCGAATGTGCGCCAACCGCTGTTCCACTTTCCACAGCGCGTCCTGCAGGTTTTTTTGATTGCTGATCGCCACGTCGCGCCACATTGAGTAAGGGCTAGCCGAGATCCGCGTCATCTCCTGCAATGCCCGGCCCCCGGTGGGAAGCAATGGAGCCTCCGCCCCAAATTCCTCCACCAGCGCTGACGCCAGCGCCGTCGACATCATCTGCGGTACGTGACTGATCCATGCACATAGCCGGTCGTGCTCATCGGCGGGCAAGATGGCAATGCGTGCACCGATGGCGTCAATCCATCCTGTAAACTCCGCGATGACTCCGTCATTCAGCTTCTGATCTGGCAGCGGCGACAGGAACCAAACCGCATTCTGAAACAAGTCAGGGTCGGCGAAATCGACCCCGCTCATCTCCCTGCCAGCCATTGGATGGCCGGGCAGAAACCGCTTGGCGACGCTCTTGCCGAAAACCTTTGTGGCACAGTCGACTACCTGCGCCTTGGTACTGCCCACATCAGTCAGTAGAGCTTTGGAGGGGAGGACCGGGCCAATGCGATCGATGAGGTCGAGAATCGCCAGTACCGGGGTAGCCAGTACCACCACGTCGCTCCCGCGCACAGCGTCCCCAGGATTTGCCGTCCCGTCGTCGATAGCGCCGCGCGCCCTCGCCTTCTCAAGGGTTCCTTCATGATCGCAGCCAATAATGCGCCCCGCATATTTTTTCTTGCGCAACGCCAGCGCTAGCGACCCGCCAATCAGGCCGGTGCCGATGATCGTGATTTGCCGAATCGACATAAAAATTGGGTAATTGTGCAATTTTGTAATCGGGTAATTTAAAAACCTGCCACCCTTGAGCTTTTCAATTACAAAATTACTAAATTACCCAATTACCAAATCTCTAGATTTTTCTGCCCACGGCCGGCGCAATAATCCGTAACTCATCCATGAGCTTTGCGAACTGCTCCGGAGCGAGCGATTGCGCGCCATCCGACCAAGCTTTATCCGGGGCACAGTGCACCTCGATCAGGAGCGCGTCCGCACCGGCCGCAACCGAAGCCCGCGCCATTGGAGGCACCTTATCCCGTCGCCCCGTTCCGTGCGAGGGGTCCGCTGTCATCGGCAGATGCGAGAGCTTGTGGATGATCGGGATCGCCGAGATGTCCATGGTGTTCCGCGTGTAGGTTTCGAACGTCCGAATCCCGCGCTCGCACAGGATCACGTCGTAATTCCCGCCTGCCATGATGTATTCGGCTGACAGGAGCAACTCTTCCAGCGTAGCGGCGATTCCTCGCTTCAACAGCACGGGTTTGCGCACTTTCCCCAACTCGCGCAGCAGGTTGAAATTTTGCATGTTGCGCGCGCCGACCTGAAGGATGTCCACATAGGGCAGCATCATCGGGATTTGCGAGATCTCCATGACTTCACTGATGACGAGCAAGTTGAACTTCTCGCCCGCCTCGCGCAGGAGTTTCAGCGCATCCTCTCCGTGCCCTTGAAATGAATAAGGAGAGCTTCTCGGCTTGAATGCCCCACCCCGCAGGACTTTCGCTCCTGCCTTCGCCACGGCTTCAGCGGTCGAGAACAGTTGTTCGCGAGTTTCCACCGAGCAAGGCCCGGCCATCACCACAACTTCATTCGCGCCAACTCCAATCCCATTTCGCAATTGGACGACCGTGCCCTCAGGACGAAAACTTCGCCCCGCCAGCTTGTATGGAGAACTAATCCGGTGGACTTCCTGCACGCCAGGAAGCAGTTCGATATTGCGGATGTCGAAGTCGATGCCCGACCCGACTGCCCCGAGCACGGTCATACGTGCCCCAGTCGACCGGTGCACTTCGAACCCCATCTTGACCAGGTGCTCGATGACCTGTTGAATCAGCGCCTCTTCGGCGCCTTCCTGCATGGCAACAATCATAGAGAGCTCTCAGCTTTCAGCTCTCAGCTTTCAGTTAAATCAGCCCCTGTGAGCTGAAAGCTGACGGCTGATAGCTAGTTTCAATCATTCACTTCCGAATCCAACTCTGTCTCAGCATCCGGTGCGGGCGCGGAGACGATCTCTTCTTTCTGAATATTCCTCATCACGTCGATGATGCGTTCATAAATTCGCACTAGGTCGCGCCCCGGCAGCGGTCCAGAATTCGCCTGTTGCACATTGTCAAACACAACCCGCTCGCGGTCCGGTTCGTAGATCGGCAGAGATGTATCACGCTTCAACTTTCCGATGGCAATCGCAGCCTTCGCGCGCTCGCTCAAAAGCCCTACCAGCTTGCGATCCAATTCATCAATTTTCTTTCGCCAGCCTTCGATGTCCATGATTTCAGCTGTCAGACTTCAGCTATCAGTTCTCAGCAAGATAATCGACCAAACCAAAATGCCCAACTCATGAATCGCGGAAACACAGAACAGCTATCACCTCGCCATAGCTGAAGGCTGAGAGCCGACAGCTGAGAGCTTAGCAACAAACTCTCCAACCGCTGCAGCCTCTCTTCCGCGATTGCGCTCAATTGTCTCCACAATCGCGCTGCCCACCACAACGGCATCGGCAAACTCGCCGACCTCGGCAAATTGCTCGGAGGTGGAGATCCCGAATCCCAGCGCGATGGGCAATTTCGTCACGCGCCGTAACCGCGTCACCAGTTTCTTTGCATCCTCTGCCAACTGCTGCCGCTGTCCAGTCACTCCCGTCCGCGAGACCGCATATACGAATCCGCGCGATGCTTCGGCAATTCGTTTCAGCCGTTCGTCGGGACTGGTGGGCGCCGCCAAGAAAACCGGTGCCAGGTCGTGCTCGTTCATCGCGCGAAGGTACTCGCCCGCTTCTTCAACCGGCAGGTCTGTCACCAGTGCCCCGTCTACTCCGGCGGCCCGCGCCACCTTGCAAAATTTTTCAAGACCCATGCGCAAAATGGGATTCAGATACGAAAACACGATCAGCCCCGTGGACTGCGCCTGCTCTCGAATCTCCGCCGCTAAAGTCAGTACCTGCGCGAGCGACGTTCCATGCTTCAACGCCCGTTCGCTGGCGCGCTGAATCACCGGCCCGTCTGCCACCGGATCACTGAACGGAACGCCCAGCTCAATCACATCCGCCCCCGCCTCAATCGAAGCAAGCACGATGTCCCGTGTAGTCGGGAGATCGGGATCCCCGCAAGTCACATACGCCACAAAAGCCGGCTTTTTGTAGAAAGTAAGAGGCATGATTCTCAGAAATGTTCCCAGGCGATCGCCCAGTGTTCATCCGGACGCGATGACTTCAAAATTAACTGCCCGTCCGCGAATCGGTACACGCGCGTGAGATTCTTGCCTACCAGAGCCCGCACCAGCGCCCCCTCTACGTGATGCGTAACAGCATGGGCCTGCTCATCTACATCGTATGTGCCGTAATAAGCCTCGTACCCGCCCCGGTCGTACTGCACAGGATTGGTTTCGGAGGCCTTCTCCAGGTTGGGCAGCATGATCTGCACCGACATGTGCCCATCGCGCGTGTAAATGATCGTGCCTCGACGGTCGGTAATTCTCTTCGTCGTTCCGTCCGGTTGCTGCTCGTCAACCCAAACCAGCCGCCACGCCCCGACCAATTTTTCTTTCACCGGGGTATCGCTGGCCTTGTCGGCAGATTGGGAGTACAAAGCACCGGTCAGCGCCAGAACCTTTCCCGTCGCAACGATCCAATGAATCATCTTTCGCATAGATTGATCCTCGCGTTATAGACGGAGTTCGTTGACCAGAATCCCCATGTCCTTATCCCCGCGCCCGGAGACGTTCACGATGACCACATCGGATTTCTTCATCTTCGGCGCGCGCTTGATGACCTCGGCCACCGCATGTGCCGATTCCAGTGCAGGAATGATTCCTTCCGTCCGCGCCAGCGTCGTCGTAGCCTCAAGGGCTTCAGTGTCAGACGCCGGCACATACTCCGCGCGTCCCGCATCCCGCAACGCCGCATGTTCCGGCCCGATCGACGGATAATCCAGGCCCGCCGAGACGGAATGCGTCAGCGCAATCTGACCGCCCGCATCCTGCAGCACATAAGAATAGGTGCCTTGCAGCACACCGGGTGATCCGCCGCGGAACCGCGCCGCATGATCGCCCAAAGCTTCGCTGCGCCCGCCGGCTTCGACGCCGATCAACTGAACTTTCTTGTCGTTGATGAACTCGTAAAAAGCGCCAATCGCATTCGATCCGCCACCAACGCAAGCAATCACAGCGGTGGGCAATTTGCCCTCGGCTTTCAAAATCTGTGCCCGCGCCTCGCGACTGATCACGCGATGAAAATCGCGCACCATGGTCGGATACGGATGCGCTCCCAACACACTCCCCAACAGATAATGCGTAGTCCGCACATTCGTGACCCAGTCGCGCATCGCCTCGTTGATCGCATCTTTCAATGTGCGCGATCCCGAGTTCACGCCACGCACCTCGGCCCCGAGTAGTCGCATGCGGAAGACATTCAACTCCTGACGTCGCATGTCCTCGGTGCCCATGTAGACGACGCACTCGAATCCGAAGAGCGCGCAAACCGTCGCGGTCGCAACGCCATGTTGACCGGCACCGGTCTCGGCAATCACGCGATGCTTGCCCATGCGCTCCACAAGCAATGCCTGCCCCAGGCAGTTGTTAATCTTGTGCGCCCCGGTGTGCAGCAAATCTTCGCGCTTCAGATAAATCTTCGCTCCGCCAAGTTTCTGCGTAAGGCGCCGCGCAAAAAACAGGGGCGTCGGACGCCCCGCGTATGTCTTCAGCAAACCATCCAAGCGCGCCCGAAACTGCGGATCTTTTTTGGCTTTCTCATACTCGCGCTCGAGTTCGTCGAGCGCCGCCATCAAAGTCTCAGGCACATACCGCCCGCCATAAACTCCAAACCGCCCCGGCTCGTGTAGCGCGCGCGCCCCCGCGCGCGACGCGCTATGGGTGCCCCATTTCTCGCTGCTTTTGCCAGAAGTGGGGATTTTGATTTTTGAATTTCGTAGAACAGTAGCCATATCTAAACCAGCATCACTAAACCAGATTCATTATTGAATTGTTGTCATTCCGACGACGCGCAAAGCGCGGAAGGAGGAATCCGCTGTCCGGTCAGTCTCATGAGGCAAAGCCATCACGAAGCCCGCCGATCGAACTCTCGCACCGCTCGCACAAACGCCCGCACCTTCTCCGGATCCTTCTTCCCGGGCGAAGCCTCGACTCCAGAAACCACATCCACACCCCAAGGCACCAGTGTCTTCATGGCGTCGTTCACGTTTCCAGGTTTCAAACCACCTGCAACGACAATCGGAATCTCCGAGCCAAGATGCCAGATTCCGATCTTTGAACCCTCCCAATCGAAACGCATACCTGTGCCACCGGGGCGGTCTCCAGTGCCGGAGTCGACGAGCAGCGCGGTGATCTTCTTCTTCGATCCCCCCAGCGCAATAAAGAACTCTTCCTTGAGAGCACTCCCCGGGACGGCCCACATCAGCTTCATCTGATCGGACTCGTACCACGTATACCATTCATCGATGGACTCTCCATAAACCTGCGCCATCGTGAGGCCAACTCGCTGGAAGATGTCTCTTGCCTTCTCGACATTACTGCCTACAAAAACGCCTACTTTCTCGACTCCTTCAGGCAGCTTCTCCGCAATCTCTCGCGCTGTCTCTACACTCACGCACCGAGGGCTCTTCTCATAAAACACGAACCCCACCGCATCCGCCCCGGCCTCCACCGCCACGAGCGCATCCTCCAGATTCGTCATCCCGCAAATCTTCACCCAAGTCATAAGCTGTGGCCAGTTGTCAGTTCTCAGTGAACCCAATTCGGTAAAGCATGGAACCTCAAGCCAAACAGTCCTAACCTGCAGTCGACACACGAGACTCTCGACTCGCAGCTCCCGTCAAATCGCGCAGCGCGTTTCCCGGGTGCTCGGCGCGCATGAGCGATTCTCCGATCAAGAACGCGTGATAACCGGCATCCCGCAACCGCCGAACAGCCTCGCCAGAATGAATTCCACTTTCCGCAACACGCACAACATCCGCAGGAAACTTCTCTGCCAGATCGAACGCGGTCTTCAAATCGACCTTGAAAGTCTTCAGATCCCGCGTATTCACGCCGATAAGATCGAACCCGGCATCCAGCGCCCGCTTCAACTCATCGCCATCATGCACTTCACACAGAACATCGAGGCCCCGTGACCGCGCGGCGCGACCAAGTCGAACCAATTCCTCCGATGACAGTGCCGCCACAATCAGCAGGACGGCGTCTGCACAGTTCGCCCGTGCCTCGAGCATCTGAAACTCATCGATCATAAAATCTTTGCGCAAGCAGGGAATCGAAACCGCACCGGACGCCTTTCGCAAGTTCTCCAGTGATCCCTGAAAGAACTCCTCATCTGTCAGCACAGACAAAGTAGCGGCACCTGCAGACTCCAAGTCGCGAGCCAACTCCTCAGGATGAAACGAAGCCCGAATCAATCCCTTCGATGGCGAAGCTTTCTTCAACTCCGCAATGACCGCGATCCCGTTACTGCTCCTCGCAGCGAGTGCTCGCCGAAACCCGCGCGGGACATGCTGTTCGGCTCGCCGCTCCAACTCGCGCACGTCCGCCACGCGCCTGGACTCCTCCACCCGCGCGCGTGTAGCCGCCACAATACGGTCAAGAACCGCAGCCATAGAGAATCTTTTGATTATAAGGGACTAGAGCTGGAAAACCCGCGGCCAGCTCAACTTTTGACCTTGTCACAGGATGCAATCAAAGGACAAAACGAAGCCAAGATGGTGCCCCATTTCTGACGGAGCCATTTGCGACAGAAGTGGGGACTTTGACTTCCAAACTATTGGCAGATTTCCTTCAACTGCTTGTATGGCTTGTCCATCACAGGCGGGAACTTGATCTTCTTCGCCTCCACCCATAACTCCAGCAGCGTCCCGCCGTACTTCGAACCAACATCCGGATCGCTTTCATACACCGGATCACTCTCAGCCTCCTGCAGCGTCGCAAAAGTGAAACCCTTCTTCTGCATCAGGTCGAGCGCATCGGGCAAAATCGTGCTGCTGAAGGCACCTAAATGCAGCAACAGCACATGATTGATATCGTGTCCGCAGACCAGTTTCGACAAGTCGCGACCCAGGTCGAGGTACGAAGACTCGATCTCCAGATAACTCGACTTCAACCAAGCAATCGACGTGGTATCGTTCTTCGCCGCGCATCGCGCATACGCGCTGTTCCACAGATAATCTTCCCAGTCGAGCGTGACTTGTGCGACACGATATCCATGCGCCTGCAAGTACGCCCGCACCACACGACGCTTCTCGACCGTGTCTCCCTCGTGCAGAAACGGATACCGCAGCCAATGCCAGTCCCCTTTACCTGCAAGAAGTTCGAGAACCGGCTCGTTCTCGTCGACCTCCCGCTCAAATGCCTCAGCATCGTTCTGACTTAAATTCAGATGCGCATACGTGTGATTCCCAACCGGCTGTGCGGCGGCCCAGATCTTCAATGCCTCGGCGGCATCGGAATTTCCTTCAAGCTTCTTAGCATTGATAAATCCGTACGCGGCAGGCAAATGACGTGCCTTGAGCAGAGCCAAAGTATCGCGGGCAATCTGCACGCGCGTAACACCGGGCGGAAGGTCTCCATTCAGCGGCAGATCGTCAAAGGTAATCGCAACCTTCTGCGCCAAAACAGAGGTATGGAGGCATACAAAACTCACGATCACGAAAAGAATCTTCATACGCGTAAATCGAAGCTGGCCACCCATCGAGATCCTACTGAGTACTGAGTACCGGGTACTGGGTACAGATTTTCTACTCCATCCCAAGTGACGCCTTCACCGACTTCCCATACTGCCGCGCCTTCTCCAGAACTTTCGGTTCATCAATCGTCAGCAACCGGCGATCGCGCATCACAATTTTCCCACCAATGATCACAGTCTCCACATCGCTGCCCTTGAGCGAATAGGCAATCTGCGAATAAACGTCGTACATTGGCACCGCATTCGGCTCATCCAAGCTGATCAAAGCGAGATCGGCCTTCTTCCCGACTTCCAGCGACCCAATCTCCTTCTCTAGGTGGATTGCGCGCGCGCCATCGATCGTCGCCATCTCAACTACGCTCTTCGCATTCAGGGCCAAGGGATCCATCTTCGAAATCTTGGCCAGCTTCGCCGCGAGGTCGATTTCTTCCATCAGGTCGAGATCGTTGTTACTTCCCGCGGGACCATCCGTTCCGAGCCCGACTGCAACGCCGGCGGCCCGCATCTCCGGCACCGGAGACACGCCGCTCGCGATCATCATGTTGCTCGAAGGGTTGTGCACACAGCCCACGCCTCGCTCAGCGAGCAGCTTGCGGTCCGCCTCATCTACAAAAATACAGTGCGCGGCGACGATGTCTGGCCCGAGCACGCCAATCTTGTCCAGATACGCTACCGGAGACATGCCGTTGTTCTTGAGGCTGTCCTCCCACTCCTTCTTCATCTCAGCGACGTGAATCAGAATCGGCGCATGATATTTTCGCGCCAGAGCCGCTGAGTCTTGCAGAGTCTTCTTCGAGCACGTGTAAATCGAATGAGGGGCCGGAGCCGCGTGGATCAGCGGATCCCCCTGCCACCGCTTCAAGAATTTCTCGGTATACGCCAGCATCTCCGCTTCGCTCTTATTGTCGGGAGCCGGAAAATCTATAAACGTCTCGCCGAGCACGCCGCGCATTCCCGCCGCCTTCGTCTCTTCGGCAATCGCATCCTCGAAGTAGTACATGTCGGCGAAAGTCGTGACACCAGCGCGAATCTGCTCCGCCGCGGCAAGCCGAGTCCCCCAGCGGACAAACTCCTCGTTCACATTCTTCGCTTCGGCGGGGAAGATGTACTTGTATAGCCAGTCGTTCAGCGTGACATCGTCATGCAGGCCGCGAAACAATGTCATCGGAATATGCGTATGCCCATTGATGAATCCCGGCAGAACCAGCCCACCACGTACATCAATTACATTTGAACTCTTGCATTTTCCCTCCACATCCGCTCGGGGTCCGACCGCCACGATAGAATCACCGCGAATCGCAACGGCTCCATCCTGATAGATCGCGCGCTTCCCATCCATCGTGACGACGATCCCATGCGTGACGATGAGATCCGCATTCTGTTGCTGCGCGAACGAGGACCAAATCGAAGCAAAAAGAATTGCGACGCAATAAGTAAATTTTCTTCTCATAATTACGTGTTCCATCCCGCACCGATAACCTTGTCATTCCGACGACGCGCGAAGCGCGGAAAGAGGAATCCGCTGTACTGGACGCTACGAGAACTTCCAGGGAAACCTCGAACCCGTGCACCAATCAGATCTCCCTGCGCTCGGCCGTCGCAATCTCCGCATCCGGCACTGGACGACTCCTGTATAAGCTGAAGCTCTTCACATTCCGCAACACAAACGTGGGAATGCCCGCATCCGTGGCTGCCTTGATCCGGCCAAACTCGGTATTCTCGGCATCCTCCAGAACGAATGCGGGACGAGCATCCGGACTCGTGTGCTGAATCTTGATCGCGTGAACTTCCAGTCCTTTCACATGCCGCATAAAGAACCCATGTGCCGGTGTCGTTCCAAACATGTTTGGCTCCGGATACTGCTTCTCTTTCTCCGGCACCTGCGCATCTGCATCACTCTTGGTCCCGCCGCCCGGATGCACAATCATCATGTCGCTAATCTTCAAATCCTCAATCGAATGCCCGGGAATTCCCGCCACAATGCACGCCATCTTCGGCGAACTTTCGGCCTGCATGCAAGTAATGCCGCCGATGATCAGGCGCCGAATGGTTCCTATGGGCACTCCAGCAGGCCCGCGCATGCGCGCTCCCAGCCGGATAAAGATCGGAGCCTCGAATACATCACGCATTGTGATGTTGGTACAGGTCACGTCTTCAATCACCGCACCGTCCACGCTCTCAATCGCCAATCCGCGGCATCCGTCAAACACGCAATTTGAAATTGTGATGTTCTTGAACCCGCCATTCGACTCCGTTCCAAACTTGATTCGCCCTGTGCGCGGCACTTTCTCACCTTCCGGAAACTTTTTCCACGTGCAGTCGAGCAGCGTGCCTTCCTGATAGCTGCCGGCGAGCAGGCAATTGGTGATCGTCACCATCTCCGTTGCTCGTGCATAACCAAGTGCGTACGAACTCTTCAGACAGATTCCGTCGTCCCATGGCGAATTCACGCTGCAATTCGAGGCACGCACATTGCGGCAGCAATCAATATCGATCCCATCACGATTGGTGTCGATTTTCAGATTATCGATGGTGAAATTGTCGACGCCCGTCGCCAGAACTCCGAAATGTCCACCATGAAGGATAGAAAAGTCGCGTAACAGCACGTTCCGGCAATTCTTCAGCGCAATTGCCTTATTCGCAACGCCAGGATTCTCGGCGACCGGACCAACATCGTGCCCAGAAGGCCATCCCCGACTCAGACCTTTTCCCCAGATCAGTCCCGGCCCGCGGATCGCAACGTCGTTGAGCCCCTCACCCCAAATCAGGCTGTTGTGCCAGTGGTTGTGCCCGTAGTCCTGATAATCCTCCCAAGGCTTGTTCGACTCCGCAGCATCGTAACTCTGTGCCGGATCCGCCGCAGGATCGGCCGCGATGATGGTAGCGCCTTGGTCCAGGTAAAGCGCGACTTTGCTCTTCAAGTGAATCGAGTAACAGACGTAATTCCCGGCAGGGAAGTAGACGGTCCCGCCGCCTGCCGTAGCCGCAGCCTCAATCGCACGATTGATTGCGGGCGTATCGATCGCCTTTCCGTCACCGACAGCCCCGAAGGCGCGCACGTCGAACGCGGTTTTTGATAAAGCGTCAGCAGTTGGGTGCCCAATTTCTGCCGTGCCTTTTGCGGCAGAAGTAGGGATTTTAGCGACTGCAGCTCCTGCCGAAGCACCAAACAGCGCCCCAGTCACGAAACCGGCACCTTTAATAAAATCCCGCCGCTCTGACATAGCCTCAACCTCGCGTGTCATTGAAACATTGAAACTGTTATTTTTCCCCCACTCTCCTTAGATAAAACTGAAAGAAGTCCTCCGGATTCGAACTCAAGCACACTTGCGCATTCGGCGTCCCGGGCTCGTCCCGCGTATATCCCTTCTCATCGACACGAATATGCAGAGGCGTCACCGGACAAAGCTCCGGCTTCAACACAAACGCCAAAGTCATGGGATCGAACAGGGTCGGCGTCTCCTGCGCCCACAGATGGTAGAGAATCGCCAGCTGATCCGTCACCGCCGTCCCGCGAGTAAACAGAAACGCCCGTTTCACCTCATCCAATTTCAACTGCGTCGAGTCCAGCGGCATCACGTACAACGGCACACCAGCGGCAAACAATTTCTGGGCCGAGACGACATCATTCAGAATGTTCCACTCCGGAATTGGCGGAAAATGCTCGTTGTATCCATAATCGCCATATCCCTTTCGCACCGAGCCGCCCATAATCACGACTCGCTTCAACTTCTTAAATGTCGCTGCATCTCGATCGATCGCGGCCCCTACATTCATAAGAGGACCAATGGCAATGAGCGTGATCTCTCCGGGATTCTTCCGCACTTGATCGAGAATGAAGTCTGCCGCGTCCCCGTGAGCTCGTTTCGTAAAATGGCCTTCCTCCGCATATCTTCGCTGCGACATCGGAGTCTTGCCGGTCGGCTTCCCCGCCATCACGGGAATCTGTGCGCTTCCTACAGCCTCCAGAAACCGGTCCACAATCTGCGCTCTCACCTCTGTCTCGCCAAACGTGGTAGTAACTCCCAGAACTTCCAGTTCCGGACTTTTCACCGCCAGTGCCAGCGCAAAGGCGTCATCCACATCATCGCCAATATCAGTGTCAATAATGACCTTCTCGCGCACACCCTGCGCCCAACTTGCGGCAGCCGCCAAACACAACCCTAGAACTAACCACCGTCGCATGAACCACTCCTATCCCGAGCCGATAACGATATCAAAAAACGTCAACGCACCTGAGAGTCTTCAATAGGAACAGTTAATTTGTCATTCCGACGACGCGCGAAGCGCGGATGGAGGAATCTGCTTATTCCGGCAGCATCGACGCAGCGTGCAAACAGCAGATTCCTCAGCCCTCGCTGCCGCTCGGGGTCGGAATGACAATGAACAGACAAGTCCGTTGGGCCCGTGTCGCCAAAGCCACAGCGTGTCCAAGCCTCTACGCTTCCACGCCGGACTGGCCCTCGTAAATCCACTCGAATCAACACACTCAAAACGGGCCATGCCCTGCACTACTCCTGATCGCCGTGACCCGGCAGGAGGCAACCACAATGACCCGCATCAACGCATTTCGCAGCAACAGAGAGAATCGTTTTCTGACCTGGGGCACCAACACCAGTGTCGTCGTTTTCGCCGCCGTGCTGATCATCTGCTCGGTAACCGTCGGATGTTCCAGCGATCAACCAAAACCCGTAACCAGCAGCAAAATCGAGATGCCGCAACCGCAAGTACAGCCGCAGCCGATGCCAGCACCCGTCATGCAGGCAGAGAACAAGCCGGCTCCGAAGAAGCCGGTTGTTCACAAGAAGCCCGCAACCGTGAACTACACGGATAAAACGTACGGCGTGACCTTCGAGTATCCGCGCCGCTACGCCATCGAGACCGGAGACGCTGCCACCGAACTCGTGCAGACGAATGCCATTCCGATGAACTTCGTCCAGCCCGGTGGAATAGCGCTCGCCGCCGTCGAACTGCCCGAGACCAACTTCCAGAACACCGACTTCTCGTCAGCGTTCTTCAATGTCAGCGTCAACAAGAACGTCGGCAGCGATCAATGCGGAGAATTTGCTGTTCCTCAGCAGAAGACGATCGCCCAATCTGAAGCCGCGCCCGCGACCTCGAATGAAGGCGCAAAGCTCGACGTGACAAAGTCTGATGTCCAGACCACGTCCGCGAGCACGAACGCAACTCTCTCCACCGACTCCGCTTTGAACTCGAAGCTGATGCTCGGTGACCTGGAACTTCGCGCCACCGAAGCCGTCAGCGGCGAAGGCACACGCCAGAGCGACTCGAAGTACTTCCATGTCTACCAGAATGGAGCCTGCTACGAGTTCGCCCTGAACGTAAACACTGACGCATCGGCCGAAGGCCTCGTAAAGCACGTCGACCGCGACAAGGTCTTCAACCGCCTCCAGCAGATCCTGGCGACCGTGAAGATCAATGCGGTCGCGCCCGAGGTGACCGCCGAAGCCCCCACTCCAGCGGCCCCAATAGCAACGTCCGCTCAATAGGAGGAAGGCGGGTGCCCCACTTCTGGCCGCTCTTGCCAGAAGTGGGGATTTTTCATGTTCCAACGATGGGTGCCCATTTCTGTTGTGCCTTTTGCGGCAGGAGTGAGGGGTCTCGAAGGGGTAATTTCAATGCCGCTCTCCACGTTACTTTCGACCTACAGGCCTAGCATTCTCGTAACTACGCTGCAAGCCGCCTTCCGTTCCATACTCCTTTGCATGGACCTGGATCACGTCCTCATCGACTTCTTCTCGCACGCTGCTGCCGGAGCGGCCTCAGTCCTGATGGTCATTTTTATTGTCGGGCTCGGCATGCCGCGGCGCGCGGAATCGACAATTCGCCGCAACCGCAAGTAGTCTTTGGCAAAACAGCGAGCGAAGTTGAACGCTCGGTCCCTGTACGTTCCCAAAACAACTTGTCATTCCGAGGAGCGAAAGCGACGAGGAATCTGCTGTTGGCCGCCGATCTGAAGCCGGCTCCGCCAGGCAATCGCCCATTTGACGCCCCTCCCATCGCCGTGAAATGATTCCCCGTTCTACATACCCTTTTTTGGAGCCCTATTCCCGATGAGCCCGCTCATCCCAAGGGATAATACTTTCTTCCAAATGTTCGCTCAGGCATCCGAAAACCTGATCGCCGGCGCCCGCGTCATGGTGGACCTTTTCGCGGATTACAAGGATGTCGAGACCAAGATTGGAGAGCTCCGCCGCGTCGAGCGCACGGGCGACGAGATTACCCATAACGTCTTCACGAAGCTGAATTCGACTTTCATTACGCCCTTCGATCGGGAAGATATTCACGCGCTCGCCTCTTCCCTGGACGATGTTCTCGACTTTCTCAACGCCGCTGGCGCTCGCATCGTCATGTACCGGATTACAAATCCACCTCCGGCCGCGCTCGATCTGGCTCGTCTCATTCTGCAGCAGGCTCAGGAGCTTCATCGCGCCTTGCCCCTTCTACAGAAGAATGGCGACATTCTGACCCACTGCGTGGAAATCAATCGCATAGAGAATGAGGCTGACGTCGTTTCCCGCGCCGCCATCGGCCGTCTTTTTGACGAGGAGAAGAATCCCATTACCCTGATCAAGATCAAGGAATTGCTGGAATTCCTAGAGGCTGCCACCGATAAAGCAGAAGACGTCGCAAACGTGTTGGAAACCGTAGTTCTCAAGAATTCATAACCGAACTGGCCAACGTGAAACCAGACTTCCTGCTCCTCGGCATCACTATCCTGGTCGCTCTGACCTTCGATTTCCTGAACGGCTTTCACGATGCCGCCAACAGTATCGCGACCGTCGTCTCGACGCGAGTCCTTTCACCGAAACTTGCTGTTCTCTGGGCCGCATTTTTCAATTTCGTTGCCGCCTTCCTGCTCGGCACCGCCGTTGCGAAGACAATCGGCAGCGGCATGATCGACATCCACGTGATGACGCAATACGTCGTCATCGGTGGATTGCTGGGCGCCATCGTCTGGGACCTGCTGACCTGGTGGTGGGGCCTGCCGACGTCCTCGTCTCACGCACTCATCGGCGGCATGGCTGGAGCGGCCATCATGCGAGCCGGAACTTTCAACGTGATCATCACCGCCGGTTGGTACAAGACGCTGATCTTCATTGTGGTCGCGCCGATCATGGGACTGGTGCTCGCTCTGATCTTCATGACCTCGGTCTTCTGGATCCTGCGCAACAAACCTCCGCGGCGCATTGATGCATGGTTCCGCAAGCTACAGCTCTTTTCCGCTGCAGCCTACAGCCTCGGCCACGGAGGCAACGACGCGCAGAAGACGATGGGCATCGTTGCTAGCGCACTCTTCAGCGCCAACATCATTTCCGCCGCAGAACTGAAGGGCAATTGGGGGCATTTCCACTGGCCCATCATCCTCGCCGCCCACACCGCCATCGCCCTTGGCACATACTTCGGCGGATGGCGCATCGTCCACACCATGGGCGCCCGCATCACCAAGCTGAAGCCGGTTGGCGGATTCTGTGCCGAAACCGCCGGTGCCATCACGCTCTTCGCAACCGCGCTGGCAGGAATTCCAGTCAGCACCACTCACACCATCACCGGAGCTATCGTCGGCGTAGGAGCAACTCACCGACTCTCGGCCGTCCGCTGGGGCGTAGCCAGACGGATTGTCTGGGCCTGGATCTTCACGATCCCCGCATCCGCCCTCATGGCAGCCGTGGCCTTCGCCATCATTCGCCTGATCCATCCAGGCGCCTAGGTTGCCGCTTGACTGACTCTCAGACCAGATGGGCACCCCGCTCTGCCCGTTGAGAACTCTGCTCCCCGCTCCGTTCGTAACCACGCACCGATCACCGCCGTAATTGCCCACTGGGCATCTTCCCTACTTGTCCTAAAGGACTATGCTGATCGAGTGGTAGGGTTCGACTGAAAAGAGGTCGGCCCATGATCGAACGACGCGAGCACCCGCGATTCAAAGTCAGCGTGCCCGTCGAAGTTCACGCCGAAGGCGCCACAGCCCCGCTTCACTGTGCTACCTCCGACCTGAGTCTCGGCGGATGCTACATCGAAAGCATGTACCCATTCCCCGCGGGCACGTGCCTGGATCTCAAACTCGACGCCGGCGACACAATTCTCGCCACGGCCAAGGTCGTAACCTGCGATCCGCAATTCGGCAACGGCATCCAGTTCCTCCGTATGCTTCCAGAAGACCGTGAGATTCTGGGAAAGTTCCTGGACCACTGCGCCGACGAAGAACTAGCCCGCCGAGGATGATTGTCAGGCGCGCGCGTTCCGCGCGCGCGGATGCCGCAAGCGCCAGAAAAGCAGAAGAGCGCTGAGCCGCAGGTAGCATTTTTTATGAGAAATGAGGTATCCCCCCTCCCCCTGGATCTCTGGAATCATGAACTTAGCGGGAAATTGCGAAATAATCTATGGCGCTCAACAACTTGCGGGTAAAATCTTGAGCCGCAAGTACTTAGCTCGTGTTGGCTAATTCTCTCGCATACCGCTTTCGCCTTGGCTAGTCTGGGCTTGGATGGATGTCGGCCACAAGGACTGGGATCACACTGCCATGTGATTCTGCAACGGGTTCCGGAAAGTTGGTGGACGTGCTATCCGTCCCAGTTTTTCCCGAACCGTCTTCTCCAAGGCTCAGGCGTCCCGTAGGGACCGCTGACAATAGCCCGGCGTTTCTAACGCCGGGTACCCGTGCGATAGGTGAACCGCGTCACGTAGGGACGCCTGAACCGTCACCGGAATGGCGTCGCTCCATCACGTCATAGTGACCCTCATCACTGCCCGCCTGCCCCCAACTCCCCTATCCTTCCCAGTCCACGGAGATCAACCATGCCCACCCGCAGAACCTTCCTCGAAGCTTCAATAGCAGCCGGAGCGGTCCTAACAGTCCCAAACCTCACAGCAGGGATGCCCCATGTCTCGCCGTCTTTGCAAGACATGGGAACCACAGCACCCACTCCGCCCCATCCCCCATTCCCAGTCCACGACTACCACGTCCACCTAAGCAACACACTGACAATCGACCAGCAACTCACCCTGGCCAAAGACCGCGGAGTCCAGATCGGCATCCTCGAGCACCCCGGCCACGGATTCCCCATCAACACCGACGCCGACCTCCAGCATTACATCGACAAGCTCCGCCCCTATCCCGTCCGCATCGGCCTTCAGCCCGTCTATCCCGGATGGTCCCATGCCTTCTCCAAGCCCGTCCTCGACCAGCTCGACTACATCCTCATGGACGCCCTCACCCTCCCCAATCCCGACGGCACCTTCCTCGCCATCTGGCAAATCGACACCATGGTCGACGACGCCGAAGCCTTCATGCACCGTTACATGCAATTCATCGAGCAGATACTAACCACCGAGCCCATCGACATCTTCGGATGGCCCACGTTCCTCCCCGTCCCGATCGCGCGCCACTACACCGACCTCTGGACGCCCAAGCGCATCGAGAAAATCATCGACCTCTGCGCCCATCCCCAAAAGACATTCCGCGCGAAAAAGATCGCAATCGAGATCAACGAACTAGCCCACGTCCCCGACGAGAATTTCATCAAGCGAGCGAAGCAAGCCGGCCTGAAGTTCACCTTCGGCACAGACAGCCGCAACCAAAACGCCGCCCACTTCCATTACTGCTACCAGATGGCCCAGAAATGCGGACTAACCGAAGCGGATATGTTCGTGGTGAAGGAGAAGTAACGACGATTTTAAAGTGACTCTGTAGCCAAAGCCGAGAGAGCTTGAATGCAGCGTTGTAGGCTATCGCAAGAATTCGCCGCAACGTCAGGACGCCAACCCCGGGCGAGATCTTGTACGAACTCCACCATCCGCGAAGTGTAAGCGGGACCAACGGATTGTCCGCTTCCTTCACGAGGAACAATATCTTCGCGGATGGCTCTTCGACGCGATTGTCGTGCCAAGTTTACGATTGCCAGCTTCGGATCTAGAACTGTCTCTGGATTCACAGGAATCCTCGCCGCGGGGACGCTCAAGTACGTAGATAGGCGCTCTCTGTCACCAAGTAGCCACGCCTCAGATTCCCTCACGGCGACGCGAAGGTGCATCAGACGAGAAGGCTGCGCCAACCATTTGGGCAAAATCTCGGGTGCACAATGAGCGTCGTCATCTAGGTCAAGAACGACGACCCAATGTCGAAACCTCGCAGAATGGTTGTAACCAACCAAGCGCTGAAGGATATATGCCTTTCCATTTCGGCCGTATACGGCGCCCAGACCTACACCGATTGAAGCACACAATCTGCGTAGCACTGCCTCATCGACAATTCCTTCCACAGCTGCGCTGAAAACTACGGGTTGTGTAGCCATCATTCGTCGGCGAAAAAGCTGAGCTGTTCCGCTTGTACTGGCCTTGTATGAGGCATGACTATCTCGGCCAAATTTAGGCCACCTTCCAACAACTCCTTGACCTCGGCAAACTCTCCTGCAGTCCGAGCGGACGTCCCCTCACGGCTTGGTTCAAGCAAAACAACCTCGTTCAAACCCACGCCCTCTCGCAGCAATTCGGTCGAATGCGTGCTCGCGATAACTTGCCGACCAGAGCGTCTCTGTATTCGGGCAAACATCTGAGGTATGTATCTAATCACTTCCGGGTGAAGAGAAAGCTCTGGCTCTTCCAATAGAAGGGGGCCAGTCCCGTCGAGAGTTGCCCAGAGCAAGCCCAAGAGGCGCAGAGTACCGTCCGAGAATTGCTCCTCCGTTTGCCATGCACCTTGGGGTCGCCAGTGCTGGTACTTTCCTCTTAGATGGGGAGTACCCTTCACATCGTCTCGCGTCAATTCAAGAGCTTCTAATTGCGGAACAGCTACTTTAAGCGCGTCCTGAATACGAGCGAGACGAGATATCTGCGTCCGGTCGGGTGTTCTTGCGATCTGTTCCAGGAAGTCACCACCGTACGGATCGTCTTTCCTACCAACCGAACGGTCTGGTTCTCGCACGAGTTGAGGAACAATGTGCAGGTATCGCACCGAGGAGAAAAATTCCGCAATCTGTCTAAACTCCTTATTGACGTTCACCTGCTGTAGATATGTTTGGGTCAATCTCTCGGGATCAGCCGTGTCTGAATCGTCCGGTCTGAGAAACAACTGCTGATCCCCAAAAGCCACTCGCTCATGACGGATGATGGGACGTTGCAAATTGTCCTGATTGAAACGAAGCTCATAGGTCCAAACGGCTGGCCGCTCGTCGATTCCTATCGTGACGCTAATGCTGATATCTGAGTATCTTCTTGCAACCAGAGAGCGAAGGCTTGAGACACCACCCCTTGTTTGTACGGCTTGTTCGAAACCACGCCCCACGGAAACGATGTCGTGGAGAAAGCGAAACAAGTCAAGGAAATTGGATTTCCCCGACGCATTCGGCCCAACGACGAATGCACGTCTTTCCAGAGGAACTTCGATCTTGCCAAAATTGCGCCAGTTCTCCACTTCGATTCGTGTGAATCGTTGGGCACGGCTACTAGTGAAGTGCATTAAGGGGTCTCTACCTACCGCAAGGGATTATAACAACCAGCACTCCTGAAAATGTGGAACAGAAAAATACGGGATAGACGAAATAACATGAGAAACAAGGGACAATGAAGCAGGGCTAGCCCATCCTGTCGCGCCCGTTTTCGCGAAAGGGTGGGAACCACGGACTCAGAATTCTAGAGCCTTTGACACGGCCCAGAAGCCTCTCTAGAGTTGCCCCATGGAAGTCAACTTCCGTCCCGAAACCGAATCACGTCTGCAAGAACTCGCGCAGCAGACAGGCCGCGCTCCGAACGAGCTCATTGAAGACGCCATGGCCGGATACTTGAAAGAACTCGGCGAAACCCGCGTAATGCTGGACGCTCGCTACGACGATCTCAAGAGCGGACGCGTTACGCCAATCGATGGCGACACCGCATTCAACGCCCTCCGCCGCAAAAGCCAGGAACGTCGCTCTCGTTTATGATGTATGGCGCGCACGCCACCGCGCGCTTCTAGCCACTAAGATGGTTGCTGAACGCTCTCTCAAGCCTTGCAGGGAGTCTGGATAGAGGTTGTAGGCTAGCGTGTCTGCGTCTATCGTCGGCACAAAACATAGAGGATTATGAGGCTATTACTATATGTGGTAGGCAGTTTTGTCCTCACGGTTTCGGCAATTTTATTGCTCACGCGCGGGCCAGCGCCAGAAAATCACCCTGCTGTCTTGATCTTATTGATCGGCCTCTTCGGTATTGCGCCGCTGGGAGCGTTCTGGATGATGTACATGTCCATCAGGTACGAGAAAAAACCGGTCCCGATGTTAGCCCTTGCCCTCTTAATTCCATTCACATTCTTGTGGTACTACTTTGAACGTGTTCGCCCGAAGAAGTTAAAGAACCGGAAGGCTTTTTAGCGGCTTCGACTCCCCGAAATGTGAGAACAGACGGCACGTCTACGAAACTTTAAGAACAACCGCACCCCCTACTCCAACTCAATCTCCTCAAACCCCAACCCCTGCAACAAACTCCGGATCGTCGACGCGGCATTCACCTGCGCATTTCGCAAAATACCATCGGCCATCGCCGCCTCAAGCAGCTGCTGTTCTGCTGCCTGCCGCACCTGCGTTTCCAGATTCGGATCGGTCGGCACCAGCAGCCCGGTTTGCCGTGAATAGACCCGAGTCTTCGCGCTGTCCAGACGCGTCATGAACACCTGCGGCGCCGGAAGATGCACGCGCACCTGCTTTCCCTCCACGCGCACATCATTCGCCTTCAGCTCCGACAAATCGATCCCCGCCACGACCTCGCCGTGCACCATCATCAGCAGCCGATCGCCAGTCAGAAAATCGGGCAGCACATTCTCCTTGGCCCCGGTCACAATTTTGTCCATGGTGTAAACCACAGTCTCCAAACGCTGCAAGCGCTGAATGCGATCCACCACAGTCGGCTGACTCACATCAATCGTCAGGGTTCGACCGGTAACCGCCGAAAACACCCGCCCCAACAGTGCCCGACCCGAATTCCGAAACAGCAGCAAGGAACCTGCCGAGGCCACCAACACGGTCCCAAGCACCATCCCGATCAGCAGCCCGGCCCCGCCAGCCGCCCAAGATCGACCAACTCCACGAACAGATGGGTGAGATTGAACTCCGTCATCGGAATCGTTAACCATGCCGAAAGATTATCACCGCGAGTGTGTGCAAGTTCGCATGTGTGGCTGGCACAGCATGTGTGGCGCGCGCGCCCCCGCGCGCGTCTGGCCACGAAGACCGGTGCTGATGGAACCCAAGCAGCCAGCCACACCTGTCTTGAATAACTGCATTCTCGAAGCTGTCGGCCTCGGCGGGAGGGGGCGCCCGCCCCACACACCTACTTCACACCGTTCCAATTTTCCACAGGCTGCCCGCTCCTCGATGTTCACTCGTCACAGACAAGAACAACGCGCCGTCTCTACGATCTCCCCAGAAGTGAGCCAACTTTATGTCCAGCCCAATCCTAGCCAAATATCGATACCGACGTCGGCTCCCTCACTTGCAGAAAGCAGATTGCGATCTGTTCGTCACATTTCGCGCGCACGGGCCAGCCACTCTGCCCCCATCAGCACGCGACCTGGTACTCGATCACTGTCTTCGAGAGCACGGACAGAGAGTCACTCTTCACGCCGTCGTTGTCATGCCCGACCACGTCCACCTTCTCCTCACGCCGCTCCGCAATCCCGATGGCTGGCCGTATCCCCTGGTCGACATTCTTCAATGCCTGAAAAGCACGACCGCTCACCGCATCAACAAGTTGCTACACCGAAACGGCCCGGTCTGGCAGGACGAATCCCTCGATCACCTTCTACGCTCGGATGAAAGCCTTAAAGAAAAGCGCGAATACATTCGCCAAAATCCAGTGAAAAGGGGGCTGGCAAAAAGGCCGGAAGATTACCCGTGGCTGTGGGTCAGTTCGGAGATGTGATTGTGTGTATGTGTGGCGCGCGCGCGACCGCGCGCGTCTGGCCAGGAGGATGGTGCCGCTCTAACCCAAGCACCTGCCAGCACCTGCTTTTCTGAAAATGGAAACTCTTCAAGCTGTCGGCATTGGCGGGCGGGGCGCCCGCCCCACAAAATCCACCACCGATCCGCTCCCAAACTTCCGTAATCCCACCGTCCCGAATTCCCTAGCTCCCCCCATTCCCCCAGCAAATACTTATAAGATGAGGAACTTATCTATCTTTTTCGCGCTGTTCGTGTGCGCCCTCGCCACCGTTTCGAGCGCGCAAGACAATCGCGTTTTCGACTGGACTCCTGCCAACAACGAAACCATTCCCCTCGAGCCCGCCAGCCTGCACGCCGGACGCGTCTACCATCCCGCGGCGGGTGGTGGCAACATGCACGTCCAGATCGATTCCAGATATCCGGTCACTGTAGCCATGGCCTGGGCCGACGAATGGACCGCCGCTATGCAGAGTCCCGACGCTTCGCCGAATTTCAGCTTCATCTGCGTAAAGGAGCACGTCACCAACTCGCTCTACGAGTGTCATCTTCCCTCCGAGCGCCCGATGATCATCACCTTCCACGACGAGCGCAAGCCGCAGAAGCCGGTCGTCTCTGCGATTGGCGTCGTCCTCGGACCCGGCGCCCGGCCATTCATGTCGCCCAACGATCTCCACATCCAGTACTTCAGTTGGTCGTGCGTGAACAATTGCGTGCTGCCCTGTTTCGGATGGCGCCGCATTCTGAATGAGAAATACGAGATCACAACGGTGCCCAAGGTCTACAGCTTGATGACTCCCGACCACGACGGCCAGGAACTCAACGTAAAAATCAAGTCGCCAATTCCGCTGACAGTCGCTCTGCTCCCATCACACCTCGCGGACCAAGTCTACGACAGGACTATCTCGCTCACTGACGCTCTCAACCAAACCGGATGCAAGGAGCGCGGCGTTCAGTCGATGAGCTTCCACTGCAGCTTCAACGTCGCCAATGGCACGCAAACACTTCTGATCCGCCCCGACATGGACGTTCCGGGCCACAAAAAAGCCAACGTTGAAGTCTCGACAGAAAAGTGCATCGACCACTGCGAGCTTTTGCCGCCTCCGCCAAATCAATAATTAAAGAGGGCTGCGCAAAACTACTAAGGTGGATACCCCAGCCCTTTCGTCGTCTCGCTTCACTCGCCTCGCTCAGGGCAGGCTCTCTCGCGCCGTTTGCGAGAGGCTGCAAACTGCCGCCTGAATCTCGCGAAAAAATTCACTCTCGATTCCCGAGTCCGATCCCACACGCCTGCATCGAAAAAAAGATGGAGGTAAACGTTATGCACGTAGTAATGGGAGCAAGCGGCAACACAGGACACATCGTGGCCAACAATCTTCTGACTCGTGGCGAGAAAGTTCGCGTCATCGGAAGAAACTCAGCGCATCTACAGCCACTCACGTCGAAAGGTGCCGAACCTTTCATCGCTGATGTCACCGACGCCAGCGCCCTTGCCAAAGCCTTCCACGGGGCCGACTCGGCCTACGTCATGATTCCACCCAATATCACCAGCAAAGATCCACTCGGCTACTCCAGCCGCGTGAGCGATGCCATCGCCGCCGCCGTACAAAAAGGCGGAATAAAAAATGTCGTCGCGCTCAGCAGCATCGGAGCCGAACTGCCGAGTGGAACAGGGCCGGTCGTTGGCCTGCACAGTCTCGAACAGCAGCTCAACCAGGTCGGCAACGCGAACGTGCTCTATCTTCGCGCGGCATACTTTATGGAGAACACGCTGCCCCAGGCAAACGCAATCCGCCAGTCGGGCAACGCAGTGGGGCCTCTCCGCCCGGATCTCAAAATTCCGATGATCGCCACGCGCGACATTGGTACCGCTGCCGCCGATGTTCTGCTTCACCCGACCATTCACGGCAAACAAACTCACGAACTACTCGGGCAACGCGATCTCACTTATCAAGAAGTAGCCTCGATCATCGGCAAAGGAATCGGCAAGCCCGACCTGAAATACGCGCAGGTATCCGACGATCAATTCCGCGGAGCGCTCGTTCAAATGGGTATGTCTGAACCAGTGGCCAAACTGCTCGTTGAGATGACGCAAGCACTCAATGCCGGCAAGATGCATCCACTCGAACCTCGCACAGTCCAGAACACAACCCCAACAAGTTACGAGAACTTTGTAAATGAAGTCTTCCTCCAGGCATACCAACAACAGGCTGCGGCCTGAGTAGTGTGGCGTGCGCGCTCCCGCGCGCGTGAGGCCAAGAATGCTGGTGAAAGTTTTTCAGGAACTTTTCAGCTTCGCGGTTTCTTTGAAGGATAGACTCTGTAGACTTTCAGCTAGGCGGGCGGGGGCGCCCGCCTAGCCCATAATCCGTTCTATCTCTTGATCACCACGTGCGTAGCCCTCTCCCCAGCTACACTCTTCTCCACCTTGAATCCCAATCGATGCAGATCAATCCCCGCAAACAAATTCTCGCCCTCACCCAGCAAAATCGGCGACACAGCCAGGTGCATCTCATCGATCGCTCCGGCGACAAGATACTGCCGGATCGTGGCCACGCCCCCTCCGATGCGCACGTCTTTACCACCAGCCGCGACCTTCGCCCGCTCCAACGCAGACTCGGCGCCGTCGGTCACGAAGTGAAACGTCGTCCCTCCCTTCATCTCGAGCGGCGTCCGCGCATGATGCGTCAATACAAACACGGGCACGTGATACGGAGGCTCCTCGCCCCACCATCCCTTCCACGAATTATCCAGCCACGGCCCACGCACCGGCGCGAACATGTTGCGCCCCAGAATCCAGGCACCGACGTTCTCAAATGACTTCACCCCAAAATCGTTGTCCACGCCGCGCCCCTCGTTGCTCTCGCCAATCATGCGGGCGTGACCGGTCATCTGATTGAACACTTCGGTGTGAAAGAACCAGTTGTGAAGCTCAGTCCCGCGCACACCCAGAGGATTCTCCAAGTCCTGCCGAGGACCTGCGCCGTAGCCGTCGATAGAAATAGAAAATGCCGCCACTCGAATTTTCGACATAGTTAACGATTCTACTGAGGTTTCTTCCAACCGGGATCGCACGAATCCGCATCGCAAGTTGCGCGGTTCTTAGTGATGGCGGATTCCAGGCTCACCACCGATCAGCAACTGAAGTCCATCTGGTCCTTAGGCGGACTAACCTGGAGCGAACTCCTCCGCCGCGTTTGGGGAGGAATCGACCGCAACGATCTCATCAATCGCGCCTACGAACTCGCCTATAACTTCCTGCTCGCGGTCTTTCCGATGCTCCTTTTCCTCCTGGGGCTGCTCGGAATCTTCGCGCGGGAAGGCAGCGAGTTGCGCAACAATCTCTTCTACTACGTTCAGCTTGTTCTCCCGCCCGACGCTTCTCACTTGCTCATGCGCACTCTCGTAGAAGTCACTCCCAGCACCACCGGAGGTAAGCTGACCTTCGGACTCTTATTCACCTTGTACGCGGGATCCGCCGGCATGACCCAACTGATGTCCACTCTGAATGCCGCTTATGAAGTGCACGAAGGCCGCTCCTGGGTCAGAGTTCATCTCATCTCTCTGGCCCTCACGTTCGCCATGTCCGCGCTTTTGATCGTGGCTTTGTTTCTCGTCTTGGCTGGCGGACAGATCATCGCCTCCATCGGACAAGACACAGGGCTAAGCACGCCGGCCTTTATCCTCGCCAAAATCCTGCAATGGCTCTTCGCCCTCACCTTCGTCGTTTTCGCCTTTGCCGTCATCTATTATTTCGCCCCCAACGTCGAAGAGCAGCACTGGTACTGGTTGACTCCCGGGTCCGTCCTCGGTGTTGTGTTCTGGGGGATCGCCTCGGTCGTACTTCGACTCTACCTCCACTTTTTCAACTCCTACAGCAAGACTTACGGATCGCTCGGCGCAGTGATCATTCTGATGTTGTGGTTTTACGTCACGGGATTGTCATTCCTTCTAGGCAGCCAGATCAACGCCACAATCGAACACGCCGCCGCCGAACACGGCCACATCGAGGCCAAAGCCCCAGGAGAAAAAGCCGCCTGATTGTGTGGCGCGCGCGCCCCCGCGCGTCGAGAACGAGGGGGTGGGGCTTGGTTGTGTAGGGGCAGACACCTTGCTCCGCCCCCCGATTGAAGCAAGCGCGATTTACTCTCTATTTCGTGCAATCATTCCGTCCCGCACTTTCCGCGGCCGGTGCGATCGGCCTCATGCTGTCACACCGATCATCTCGCCGGTTCTCAGGTAATGATTGATCGCCGTCTCCCACCCGCGCATCTTCTCCTCAAACCACTTCCGATCGTAACTCTCGACCTGCCGGTTGCCTGCCTCAGAGAGCCCGGTATATCGAAACCGAATGCGAGAAGAAGTTGAGCCATTCTCGGCGGAAGAAAGATGGATCCACAGCTCCGTCGCCACAAGTCCCGGCTTGATCCACACATATGCAATACGAAAAGCTGCGGGATCGTACTCGGTGCAGATCCAGGTTGTCACAGGTGAACTGTCGTTGTGCGGATCCGCGCGGGATGAATATTTCTCCGACTCCACCGCCGAGTCGCGAGTCGTGAAAATGCACCCGAGTTCGGCCACTCCGGATTCAGAGTAGATCAGTTCGTATCGCCAACCGGGAATCCAGTCGGCCTCCCGCACCGGACATAGAAGAGGGAAGACCTTCTCCGGAGTAGCAGGATTAGTTTGAGTGTATTCATGCGCAACACGACGAGCTTTGAATGAATTCATAACCTTTCCTTTCTTGTTTGCAATAAAAAATCCCCGCTGCCTGAAAAGGCGCGGGGAACTTTCAATTCCGTTTTGACGCACCGCGTGCAAAGGCGCGGCCTGAATTGGAGGCAAAAGCAAAAGGCCGTCGAGATTTCTCTCAACGACCTGTATTTACGATACCAGCGTAGCGCGATTCCGGGCAAGCCGTTTTTGCGAGCGGACGACCCTCCCGAGGGCCGAAAGAAAACAGCAGCTAGCGGCTTCCACGTCCCTACTCGCTCCTTAGCCCAGGAATTTCCGCAGCGGCTCCCAATAATGGGAATGCCATCCCGTGTCCAGATGATCGAAGTGACCTTCTGGAAAACCAGTGTGGTCCAGAACGATCCTCGTTTGGGAGTTAACTTCCTTGAGCTCAAACTTAACGAGCGAATACGTGCCCTCAGGAAACTCCTTCGATAGCCGCCAGGCCTGCACGATCCGCTGGTTCGGAACCAATTCAACATTGCGTCCAACCACCAGACCAGCAAACATGGAGAACGTCCCGCCTGGATTTGGATCGATTTCCGCAGCGGCTCCCGAAAACGCCGTGAAATCTTTCGAACTCAACAGCACTTGGTAAATACGCGCCGGAGATGCCTTGTACTCGATCTCCTGGTGAAGCGAAGTGCGGCTCTGATTTGCCGGCGTGCTGGGGATCGTCGCCATCTTGTTGTCCTTGCTCTGTCCCCAGGCGGCAGTGCTCATCATTTGCGCGGCACACGCGACGAAAGCGCCAGACAGCATTCGCCGTCGTGAAGTGCGCACCATCCTACCGGGTCCCATATTTAGATCCATTGCGTCCTCCCGAGTAGTATCTGAGAGTGCTGTTCGCACCTCGAATCGGAAGTCTAGTAGAAAAGGAAAAGGCCGTCGAGATTTCTCTCAACGGCCTATACCGACCATATCAGCGCCAGTCAAAAACTGAATAGTCATTTTGAAAAAGCCGCGAAGCCGCGGAAGAGTGCAGCCCACGACGTGAGTCGTGGGCAATCTGACAGGCAGGAAACAAGCCCCGAAGGGGCGAAAGAAACACAGCCACCTCGACGCTCACTAGAAGGGGAGCAGCACTTTACCTGGCCCTTCGATTTCCTCCTTGGCATCCAGGAATTCCTCACTCCACGGCTTGCCCACGCACTCGGGACATTCGTCAATCGTGTTGCCAACAGCGAAACAGTGATAGCAGGTTCCTTCGCTGCTTGTGCCCGGAAACTTCTTGCATGTCTTGCAAGGCTCAAAGAACTCGCGCTCGAGAGCCCGGTGCTCGTCCCATAGTTCGTGCTCACAGATGATGCACATACATTGTTCCCTCCTGGTGATCTCTTTCGCTGACCAAGTCCTTTACGGGTATTTTTCTCTTAGCGCTCAATATAGACCTATCGCCCTCTTCCACATTCGACAAATGCGATTCGAAACCGCATTATTGAAGACATCCGTCCCAAAACGGGAAAAGCCACGATCATTTCTGAGCGATGGGCCTTTTACTTTATGCCGGCAACACCAAATTTTCCTAAGGTAAAGCCGGAGGACTCCCGCGCGCTTTCACTGCAGTACAATCGGCCTCAGAGATGACCCTTCTATAGGCCACACGCGATTTGTTTCTTCTCGATGAGGATGAGGTTATCTGCGCCGTGAAGCCTTTCACAGAAGGATCCAGTGCGATCACAATCCCGCACCCGGCTTCCGGGAGAATCTCGGATATTGAGAGAGCAGGGTTCAGCTATTTCCTGGAAGTATCCGTGGCACGCGAGTTCATCGAAGGCTGGCTGAGCAACAAATCCCTCCTACCCTCGATTGAAGAGCAGTGTGCTCGCTTAATTCACTACGCAGAATTCGACGCGTAAGAATTTCGCTCATGCAACTTTCAAAACCATGTCGGAAATCTGACCCAAAAGGAAAGAGCCAGATTGATTTCTCAACCTGGCTCTTATTTATGCCGGCAACGACCTACTCTCCCACACACTTTCGCGTGCAGTACAATCGGCCCAGCGGGGCTTAACTTCCGTGTTCGGGATGGGAACGGGTGGAACCCCCGCGGTATGATCACCGACGTCTTGAGCAGCTTTCAGCCGTCAGCTCTCAGCCGATCAGCTTTGCCGTGCTGGTGCGCATCACGCACATCCCTCCAGCATCCCGGCACTGCAAACTTGTAAAAGATCCTGAGAACGATCTCTCACAACTGAATAGATTGGTTGCTGCTCGCTCGTAGCTCAAAGCTCGTAGCTCACAGCTGAATTACAAGACCTTCGGCGCAAGCAGTTTTCAGTTATTGCTCTCAGTCATTCAGGTTCTAACGACTTACAACAACTTGCTAATTCCAGTTCAGGTTCTAACTGAGAACTGGCAACTGAGAACTGACCACTGCTTTTCTGCACCGAGTAAATTTTATGGTCAAGCCGAACGGGCGATTAGTACGGGTAAGCTGCACGCATTACTGCGCTTCCACTTCCCGCCTATCAACCAGGTAGTCTTCCTGGGCCCTTCTTATCCCTTACGGGTTGGGAGATCTCATCTTGAGGAGTGCTTCCCGCTTATATGCATTCAGCGGTTATCACAACCGAACTTCGCTACCGAGCGG
>Ga0335082_10000026_pt1 | contig 144995 bp, 126 predicted proteins | sample Lox_Sample_41_FD_206718 | JGI IMG/M metagenome (GOLD analysis project Ga0335082, IMG submission 206718) | Soil microbial communities from Loxahatchee National Wildlife Refuge, Florida, United States - Lox_Sample_4.1 | ecosystem: Environmental > Terrestrial > Soil > Wetlands | place: USA... | reverse complement strand
CGGTCGGCAGCGACATTGAATACACTGACGAAATCACGATGCTAAAGGCGATGGAAGGCCGCCGAGAGCTATAAGAACTTCGGTAGACTGTGACGATGCCCCCAGTCTCGCAGCTGGTCGTAAACGTCCCTACTCTTGAAACAAACCGTCTTCGCCTCCGCGGCCATCGACTTGAAGACTATCCGCACTCCGCCCGAATGTGGTCCGATCCGAATGTAATCCGCTATATTCGCGAAACTCCATTCACCGCCGAGGAAACGTGGTCCCGTCTTCTGCGCTATATCGGCCACTGGACGTTGTTGGGATTCGGATACTGGGTCGTGGAACAAAAAGAAGATTGTGCATTTGTCGGAGAGGTTGGATTTGCTGATTATCGCCGCGACATAAGTCCGTCGCTGGAGGGAGTTCCCGAAATTGGCTGGGTGCTCGCTCCAAACGTGCATGGCAAAGGACTTGCGACCGAGGCGGTCCAAACGGCAGTTGCGTGGGCCGATGAGCACTTAGAGAAGAGGCAGACCGCGTGCATTATCGCGCCGGACAACCTGGCTTCAATTCGAGTCGCAGAGAAAGCCGGATACCGCGAGCGAGCCCGCACCACCTATCAAGCGAACCCGACGGTGATGTACATGCGCGATCCGGCTTGATGCGATTCAGCAGGGCATTTCCGGCTCCAAGAATACGTTGCACTCGTCGTCTTCGCCAGCCAGTCCTTCTGGCAGAGTTCCGCGATTATATTCCACCATACGATTCTTCCACTTCAGGAAATCGGTGATGCTCTGTGGTTCGATCCGCACCTCGACCCGTCGCAGACTGGCAAGCAACAGATTCATCTCGTAGCGGAATCCGACGGCGGTCCGAAGGTCCTTTGCAGATGCATGCACCATTTCAATCCGACCGCGGGAATACTCCAAAAGCCCCCAACCCTGGGGCAAGTCATCAACTGTGATTAGGCCCGGCAGCGTTAGATAGAACCGCTCGTTTCCAACAGCATGCTTGGGTTTCTGCCGGAATGGCTTCTCCCGATCAACAAGAAAATCAGCGCGCGATACCTTGCATTCCACCAAGACTGAGTGGCAGGCCTTCTTCCATCCAATCGCGTCTGGCATCTCGCCGCTCGCACAGGCTTGTTCAGACAACACCACTCCGCAGCGATAACTTCGCAGCCACCGTACAGCTTTTTCCACCAGTTGCGCGTGAGTCATAGATCCGGCTTCCGGAAAGCATTTGTATCGTGCAAGTGCACATCAAGAAAGTACCTTTGCGGCTACTCAGTTCTGTGTGCCTAGGCGCCGGGCGGTGGAGGCCGGCTTCACGATGACGGGGCGTTTCAACACAGTTTCCAGTAGGTATCTCTCGGCGGCCACCGTCTGAGCTGCAGGGCCGCTCTCTACATAACCATCTGCGGCGATCACCACGGCCTCATTCTTCCGGACGGCCGGTTGCTTGCGGAGAAGACCGTTAGTGCGGTGCTTTGACTTAGCCGGATCGAAGACGCCTTCGAGAGTGACCCTACGAACACTGCCATCGTGCGACGAATCCAAAGCGTTTGCTAGCCTCAAGATTGCGGACAGCTGGATGACGTAGCGTTGTTCCTCCGGCAGAAGATCGCGCAGCGCCTTATGCGTTCGTGTGGGAATCGCACCCGCGTGAAAACGTGCAACCAGAGCCGCGCGGCGCAGATCTGTCTCCTGCCATCCCAATGGCGTGCCATGTTGCTTGATTAATTCCGCAGATTCCTTGTGATGTCGCTTGTCGCCTTTCGTTTTACCCACGTCGTGAAGCAGTGCGGCTGCGTACAGGCTGGCGCGCAGATCCCGTGCATGTCCGTTCCCAGAACTTGCCGCATCAGTTATGCGAACCAATCCTGAATTCGTTAGACCGTCGTAAAGCTGGATCGAGAGCCGTGCAACCCGCTCGGAATGGGCGAAATCCGGATCCAGCGCCTTCGCCCATATCTTCATCCGCCGCGTCGCCAGTTCCTGAATTCGCTTGCCCTCCGGCAGTCCTGCCCGCCAAATATTCCACAGCGATCCGGGCCCTGTGGTTCTTTGCCGGTATTCGTCTACCCGTTTCCTGCGCTCCGCTGCGACGGTTTCGTGCCACGCCTTGCGCGCACTCTCGTCGGGAAACACGTGGCAGGAGTTTGCCGTTGACCACAGCACGTCGAGGTCATGAACTTCCCCGAGCAAGTCCTGCATATGCTTCAGGTCATTCGACCAGGCCTCGTGCTCTGCTGGAAGGAAGTTCTCGACGATATAGCGGAACCTCTTGATGCCGATGCGTAACGTATGGAGAGCCACTTGCGACCGGTTGCGCATCGCGCGGGTATGTAGTTCGCGGGCGGCCGTCCATCGCTCGAGCGCGAGGTGTTGGAAAACAGCACTGCCGGGACGGATCCGGGCCGCGCGCAATGGCAAGGATCTGCTCCATTGCCGCCATTGCTTCGAATCGAAATCGGCCAGCGCAGTCCGGGCCTCATTTTTGAGATCGGACTCCCTGGCTTTCAAAATCTCCAGCAGAGCCTGCCCCGGATCACCTCCTGTCGCTAAGACTGGCTTCACTGCTACACCTGCCGCAACCGTCAATGGCAGATCGGCATTTCCCTCCTCTGAATTTGTCGGGTGTACCTGCTCGACTGTCTTGGTCCCAAGATCTTTCTGCAGCTTCCCGATCCACTCCATCATGATCTGCACATCGCGCAGTGCGCCGAGGCGCTGAAAAAGCTGTTTGCCCGCCTTTTTCATTGCTCTCCATGCCGGATCGGGATCCATCGCCACCATGCCATCGGCGAGCGAGCGGCAGCGTCGCAGGGAGACGCGCAGGTCATGTACTGGATCGGCGCTGAAGTCGGCAGACACGTTCTCGCACTCGTCGAGAACACGCAGCATCCAGTACCGTAGTCCGGTCGGTTTTGATTTGGATTTCAACGCTGTCGAATGCAGTTATTCTACTGGCGGGACTACTCATTCGTCACTTGCAGGAGAACTCCGAATTGCGCCCCTCTGCTTGCGACAGTAGGAGTTGCAAACTACTGGAAAAACTCCGTCATTTCGGGCGCACTGGCTACCGATCCTGGCAGATCCGATACACCAAGGCCCTCCAGCATCAAGCGTAGTGTGCTCTCGTGGTCGTACTCCGTCGTTGACTGATAACCTGGCTTCACCCGTGAGCCTACGAGAATGGCGGGGACATGACCACCGCCGTGTGCGACATCTGTTTCGTCCCCTTCGTCGAAGACGATGATCAGCAACGAATTTTTGAACGCTGGACTGGAGAGCAACGGTCCTATGTTGCTGGAAAGCCATTGATCGGCAGCCGCCAGCTTTTGCGAGTCAGCACAGGAGTTCGCGCTTGCAGGGCAGTTATGAGCGTCATTGTTGGCATCTGGAGCGATAAATCCGTACTCCGGCAATGTGCCGTTCGAAATATCGGCGGCGAGTTGCGTAAACGGAACAACATTATTGGCTTGCGTCGACCTCTGTTGCACATCCGAAAGGTAAACAAAAGGATTGTGACGCTTCAGGTAGGGGCTGCTGTCTCCGCCTATGTACCCTGGCGACGGCAGTGATTCAACATAGGACTTCCATGTCTTTCCCGCCGCGACAAGCGCACGAACCACGTTGTCCTGGGTGACGGTTGCATTATAGGCATCGCCTTCTGTCCCCGTGATGGACGTACCTTCTCCCACGGTCAGTTCGAAGTAATTTGGGAGTGAGGGATGAGCGTCGGCATAGTACTGCGTCGCCAGACTGTTTGCATTGGCAAGTCTGTTCAGATACGGCATGCTTGCGCTGCCGATAACATCATTGAAGCTGTGGTTCTCTTCTACCAGAAGAAAAACGTGAGAGAACTGCGGAACTCCTGAACCTTGCTTCGGTGGCTGTGTTGACGGCCCAGGAGAACTTCCCCCACATGCCACCGATAGGATAACCACGCTCAGGAGTGCTGATTCACAAAGAATCTCGCGCACCTTCTGGGGTTTTCCGTTCAAAATGAAAGATTGCAAAAAGCTCCGTACAGATTGCCACTTCTGCATCGCTCAACCTCCAATTGGGATGAGCGCCGGTAGTTGGAAGTTGTTTCGAGAAAGTGGTTCGAGCCGAGCCGAAAGGGACAACCTTCGTGCGGTGAAAGCATCCAACAAGGGGTAGAAGCCCAGTTTTAACGCGCAATAACCAACAGCTTGCCTAGAACGAGAACGTATCCAATGATGGCGACAATACCGTGCGTGCGAATTGCGCGGTAACTCGCCGGCCAAGGGAACATCAGCACGCCAAATAGAGGTTTCACCTTGTCGGGCCAGATGAGGCCGGCGACGCCAAAAATCAGATTTAGCTGCACAAGAATGCAAAAAATCAAGTTATCCATGGGACTGATGTAGCGGGGGAAAACTATTTTATTAGAAATCGGTATCCTGTGGAAACCAAAGTTCCTAAAGTCATGAACTTCTGTGCGGTCCCACGGTCTACGCAATATCCCGCTGCATCCGAGTCATAACGATCTTCTTCGACCACGGGTTTCAATCAAGAGCCGCGACGAAGTGCTGAAAGCGTTCGCTGAAGACCACCTCGGGGAGACGTTGCCTCCGGCATACCGGGAGCCCACTGACGGCCGATCCGCCGGCCCCCGCTCCTGCCGGACACTTACTTCCGTAACGTTTGAGACCTTACCTTTTCGTCTTACCCTTTAGGGGTACATCAGGCGATTGAGGAGTCGTTATCTCCGAAATAAACACATCCCAAGGGGCGCGTGCAGCGTCGGCTCGGGCATTTGTCCATAGCCTTAACATCCTCATTAAGTATGCGCGGATGTATGGCTACGAGCACAAGCGTACCGAGGCACAGTTCGAGACCACGTGGAGTGAATTGCAGAATGCACTTCCAGCCGGCGGATTTCTGCTGGGTGTTTCCGACAACAAACTACTGCTCGATGGAATTCCGCTCGAAACCGGCCAGGCGGAAAAGAGCTTTGCCACCCTGCTGGGCACGGCTGGGCTGGCGAGTCTGCATTTTTCCAAGGAAGTCACTGAAGAAGATTTTGTGCGCCTCGTGCGCGCTTTCATGGTTGCCGGCTCAAAGGCCGGCGATGTTGCCAAACAGATCAAAGACGCTCTCGGCGGAACAAAAAACGGAACGATCAAGATCAACGAGGTCAAGTTCATTGCTGCAGATCCCCTGACAGGCGACGTAAGCATCGCAGCGCAGATCGCAGCGCAAACCTTAGGTCCAGAGTTCAAGCAGTGGTTGAATGACCCCCAGAAACTGCTTCAGCTCATTGCTGCAGCAGAAGGGGCCAATGCCGGAGGCGGCAAGGGCGATGGCACTCCGATGGTGCCGCTCGGGAGTGTGCCGAACATTCCTCTAGGAAAAGGCGGTGCAGCGGGTTCTGGGGCAGGAGGGGGCACTGGCGCAGGACCGGGTCTCGGAGGACCAGGAGGCGGAGGAACCGGCGGTACAGGTACGGGCGTGGCTCCGGCATGGTCGGGAACGGTAGTGCCGCTTCAAGAGCAGGAGGTCATCCAAGCGATTCGCCTTTTGACGCGCTTCGGACAGGTGCAGCACGATCCCACGGTAAAAGAAGAAGATCTCCAGAAGGAACTTTCTGAAACTGACCCAAATACTCGCCTGAATCTTCAGCAGTTGCTTGGAGGCTTGGCTGCAAAAGCCGCCTCAGCGGAAGAGGAAGACACCCCTCTGTTAATGAAAGCAGCTGAGCACATGGCCATCCGCTTCGCCCTGGAGCGTTATCAGAAGGGCGAAGTGAAGGTAAACGCCGTGCACCAGATGATGGAGCACATGAGCCGACAGATGGACTCCTTGCGTCAAATCCTGAAGATACAGGAAGACAAGATGGGCAAGGCGGGGATCCTGGTCGAGTCCCATGCCGACATTCTGGATCGCATGTTCTGGGCCGAGGTGCCCGAAGCAGGGAAGCGCAGTGTACTGCTGTCGCACGAAGCACCTTGCGTGCCGCCGCGCAACTTGCGCCAGTTTGTGGAATTGCTGCTCGATCGCGATGATCGCCAGCTCGCCGCCGACATCCTGAACAACTATTCCGGTTGCCTGGGCGCAAAAGACACAGAGCCGCGCCGCAGAACGGCGATCGGTTTGAGCCAGCTTGCGGATCTGTACAGCCGCCTTGGTGGTGAGCCGATGGGGAAGGCAATTCACAAGCTCAGCGAGCAGATCATTACCGAAAAAGACGCAGAAATGCAGAGCCTGCTCAGCGCGGCCTTCGTGCGTTTGAGCCAGGAAGCCAGTGCGGCAAAGAACTACGGCGCCATCAATGAAGTTTGCGCCGGGATGGAACTTGTCAGCGTCGAGCGTCCGGTTCTGGTGAACGATCTTCGCGCGCGAGTCGGAGTGGAGAATCGGCTGCCCGAGTTCATCGAAGAGGCTCTCCGGATGGAGCCGATCGCCCCCGATATGCTCGTGATCCTTCGCCGAACCAGTCAGTCCGGCTCGGATCATCTGGCCGACCGCTTTTTCCGCTGCATGCGCCGCGACGAATGCGACCGCATGATCGAGCTGGTGAAGGAACTCGGATCGCCGGTGCTTCTGCAATTGCGCGAGATTCTTCGCACCGGCCAGCCTCGCCAGGCGTCTGGCGGCGTAGGGCTGATCAGCCGCCTTGATGTCGGAACCCTTCTTGAATTGCTGCCGGTTCGCCTGCCGGAGTGGAATCGTTTCTATCACGATATTGTCGTACGCCAGATTGCTTACGGCAACGCTCCAGACCGTGGCCGAACCCTTTTGGAGTTGGCGGAAGTCCTTGATCCCCTGGTGCTGCCCGAGGCTGTCGACGAAATTGGCATGAGCGGCGATCTGAGTGCGGTACCTCCGCTGATTGCTATGGCGCGTCCCGGGGATGCCGCCTCCCGGTCGCCTTATGTGCAGCTCAAGGCGATCGAATCCCTTGGCCGGCTCAAAGACAACGAATCTGTCGCGACACTTCGCGAAATCCTCGAATCCAAGAAAACCTTCGGATGGGTGTTTCACCGCGAATTACGAATCGCGGCGGCGCAGGCACTATCCAAGACTGATCCGCGTTACAGCACCCAAGTCATGTCGGACAGCGGGCTGGAGGCGGCTGAGCTGGCGATTGCTCCTCTCGACGCAGCTCCGGCGTGCCCGTGGGTTCGTCAGCGCCGGTATGAGCGTTTGATATTGTCGAGAACAGTGGGCGGTACGATCGGCAGCTCGTGGGGCAAGTCGAAGATTATGATTCGCGAACTGAGCCTTGGCGGCGGAATGGGTACCAAGGAAGATAGCCTCCGTATCGGTAGTGAAGCCGATCTGGAAATCTCACTGGGCATGCGCTCGAAGATCAAGGCTCACGTCCTTCTGCGCCGCGCCCGCGTCAACGAAGTCGGATTTGAAATTGTCAGCACGGATCTGGAGAGCCGCTATAAGCTCCGTCGTTTGCTGGTTGATGCCCTGAACTCGGCTCCGCAGAACAAAGGCGGCGAGTGGAGTGGCGACAGAAAGGTATAGCATAGCGCCGTCATCTCACCCACATCTCAGACAAGAACAAAAGCCTCCGCCGCAGCGGAGGCTTTCTTAATTCTTGCTTCCTCTATGCGCCTACCTTCACCTTCAGGAAGATGATTGCCAAGGTGTAAAGGGCCAGCGATTCAATTAGCACCAGGCCGAGAATCAATGCGAACTGAATTCCCGGGCGGGCTGCTGGATTGCGGGCCAGCGACTCAGTCGCTGCGGCTACGGCCTTGCCTTGTGCGAGGCCGCAAACGGCCGAGGCGATCGCCATCGAAAATCCGGCAGTGATGGCGACCCAGTTGGTCTCGCCCGCTGCGCCGCCCTGCGCAAAGGCAGGCATGGCGAAGCAAAGAGCTGAAAGGATCATGAACATACGGCTCAGGTGACGCATGGTGTTGCTCCTTGATGAAATTGCTGCCAGGAGGTGGTTGACGCCGTACCGTGCAGACGCCCTCACACTGGAAGCAGTGGCCAATGGCCAGTTGTCAGTGGTCAGTGCTGCAATCTGACCATCGGCAACTGTTCACAGACCATCATCCCTCTATTAGCCATACGAATTGAACTGACCACTAGCCCCTGACCACTGACCACAAGCTAGTGCTCTTCTGCCACCGCTCCCGACACATAAATAATCGACAGCAGCATAAATACATATGCCTGCAAAATCGCAACAACGATATGAAGCCCACTGAAAATAATCGGTATCCCAATCGGGATCATGGAAAAGAACACCAACGTAATTAAATCGCCTGCAAAGATGTTCGCCCAGAGACGGACAGTGAGCGAAAGCAGACGCGCGAAGTGGCTGACTAATTCGATCGGAAGCATCAGAGCCGCCATCAGAATGCGCGCAATCAGAGGCATGCCTTCCATTGGAGGTCCGAAAAAGTGCAGCAGGTACTTCGGCCCGGAGTGCTTGAATCCCTGCGCGTGGTAGTAAAAGAACGAGCAGATCGCGCATCCTAATGGCACGACCGGAACCCCAGTTGGCGACTCAAACCCGGGAATGAGCCCGATCAGATTGCAGATCAGAATGAAAATGAAAACGATCGCGAAAAACGGTGTGTAATGCTCGACATGATGCCCGATGATTTCGTGGCTCTGCCCGAGCACGAATCCCTCAATGCCTTCAAATGAGTGCTGCAGTGCGCCGGGTGATTCCACTGAAAGTCGGGAACGCAACATCAGGAAGACAACCAGAAGGAACGTGAAAACCAGAAGCTCCATCGCGAACGAATTCGCAATCGGTGCCGCCGGATACTTCGGTTCAATATGCATCATCCGCAGGGTTGCGGTTACTGGCGAGGCAAACAGGTGATTCAGAATCGCTGTAAACCAAAGTTGTTCGGGCATGAAAGCTCTTGATAGTTGCACCGGCATCCGCCGGCTGTCGCCAAGGGGGCACCCTCGCATCCTGCAAAACATCCCGCTCTAGGAGCTCCCGCGAAGCACCGCATACAACTCGTAAATCGCTTCGCAGGCAATCGCCCCAACGGGCAAAAACAAGCCCGCAAACAACCCCCTTAGGCTCGCGGGGAAACTGGTTAATATAGCATAGGCGGCTAACCCTAACAAAACGTAGCGTAGCAGGAATCGAGCCACTATCCCTTTCCCTGACTGTCGTTTGCCGGTGTTCGTAACCCGATCGGCGAGTCCCCCCACCCCGCTCTTTAGCCAATGAAAATTGAGGTAAGCGATAATCGACCCCAGCAAGACTCCCAGAGCAGCGTGCCAGCCGAACCCGACCCACGCCGTAACGGATCCGAGCACCCCGAGCACCGCCATGAACACCCGGATACGGTCTAGGGCGCGCTCGTAAAATCCTTCGGAATCCGAATTGGTCAGCGACAGGTTCAGGATGTTTGTTCCTACTCCAGGGTGATTCCGCACGTCCGGTATCTCAATCTCTCGTGTCCCGAGATACGGTTCGGATGAGCTCGATTAGACCGCCTGCTGTTCCAAGCAGCAGGCCAACAATGCTGATCCAACTTTTGTTGAGCCACTTATCCAGAAGAGCGCCAATTAGATATCCGGCCACCGTTCCTGCCGGCAGCATGAAGGCAAGCTGGCTGTACCGCCCAAACTGCACCCACGGGTTTTTCTTTTTATCGGGATCCAGATCGGAAGCCATGATGCAATGGAGATTCTACAAGCAAACGTGTGGGGATAGACGTGTCGGCCGCCCTTGCGACACAGCAAACCCACTGGGCAAACCATCCAAAGTTGTCGTCCAGAGTGGAGATTTTGCGCAGCAAGTCGGAGCAAAATCGGAGTCGAAGGATTTTACGGTATGGCGAACCCGCTGGGGAAACGCTGACTTAGCGCATCAGCTGCGCGACCGAAGGATGCCGCGCCAGACCCAAAGTCCAGTTGATCATCTCGATAAAGCGGTTCGGCATGACTCCGATATACACCGTGGCCAGCGCTGCCACGCCCACCGCTACACGCATTGCAAGGCTGACTGGGAGCCGTTCCTCTCCTTTTTCCGGCTGGCGCATGAACATCGCGTTGGCGATCTTCAGATAGTAGTAAAGACCGAACACCGAATAGAGCACGCCTAATGTAGCCAGCACGTAGTGTTTGCCTTCAATCAGGCTCAGGAAGATGAAGTACTTGCCCCAGAAGCCTGCCAGGGGCGGGATTCCGGCCAGCGACAGCATAAAGATCAGCATCAGCACGGCTTCGACAGGAGCCCGTGAGTAAAGGCCGTTCAGATCATCGAGATCGTCTCCGGCAATGTTGCGATGGCGCAGGGAAGTGATCACCGCGAATGCGCCGATGTTCATGAACGTATAGACGAGCAGGTAGATCAGAATCCCTTTGACCGCGTCGAAGAAGGCGTCGCTCGGGACCTCCGCCGTCGAAACCACTACCATAGCCAGCAGCATGTACCCGACATGGGCAATCGACGAGTACGCCAGGAGGCGCTTCGTATTGGTTTGCGTCAGTGCCGCAAAGTTTGCGCCCGTCATCGTTGCGATCGAAACGAAGACCAGCATCGGGCCCCACACAGATCGCATAGGGTACAACCCCCAGAGTACGATCCGCAGAAGCATAGCCCAGCCCGCTGCTTTCACCGCAACCGACATAAATCCCGTGATGCTTGTCGGCGCCCCCTCGTAAGCATCCGGCGCCCACTGATGAAAAGGAATGGCCGCGATCTTGAATAAGAGCCCTGTAAGAGTTGTGACCAGCGCTATGATCGCCACCGGCCGGTATTGCGGGTCCAGCATTCGCTTCGACAATTCCTGCGCGATGACAGAAAGAGTCGTGCTGCCGCTCAGCCCGTAAAGCAGCGAAAGTCCATACGCGAAGATTCCAGATGAAAATGCTCCCAGCAACAGATATTTCAACGCGGCTTCATTCGAGCGCCGGTCGCGGCGCAGGAATCCCACCAGCACGTATGTTGAGATCGCCATCAACTCCAGACCGATGAAGATCAGCACGATGTCGAACCCAGCCGCCATGCACATCATTCCGGCGACGGAAAGCAGCATCAGCGCATAGTATTCGCCGTGATTTTCGTGCTCGGTCTCCAGATATCGCACAGACATCAGAATCGCGATTGCTGTGCCCGCGAGGAACAAATACCAGAAATACAGAGTGAAGCGGTCGACGAGCATCGTACCGAGCATGCCGAACGAGCGCGGTGAATCTCCGAGCCACAACTGGATTTTAATGACTCCGGCTGCCGAGAACAGCACACCGATGAACGCAATTACCGCATTCAACTGCTTCCTGTCGTCGGGCAGAAAGAACATGTCGATGACTAGAATGCCGAGCGCAAACAGGGTCAGCAGCGTGATCGGCAGCGCCAGCAGGTAGTCGGTCCAGATCACGGAGTCTTCCCCTTAGCCGCCGGCATAGCCGATTTTGTTTCCGCAGAAGTCGGAGTCGGTGGCATCGGTGCAGCAGTCGGACTGTAGTAGGTCACGCCCTCACGCTGCTTTGTCGAGGCGTTCACCACTGCTCCCGGCTGCGGATAATCCGGCCGCACAATCGCAATCGTATGATTTACCGGCTGCTCAAGAATCTGGAAGAACGGCTTCGGATACAACCCGATCCAGAACGCCATGATCAGTAGCGGCACAAATGTCGCCACTTCGCGCGGCGTCAGATCGTGCAACTTTTCATTCTTAGGATTCGTTACCGCCCCGAAGAAAACTCGCTGATAAAGCCAGAGCAGGTACGCGGCGGCTAGCACAACCCCAGGCACAGCCCACGCGCCCCACTTCCAGCTTTCCATGAACGTCCCTTGCAGAATCGTGAATTCGCCAACGAATCCGTTGAGCAGCGGTAGTCCCATCGACGATAGGAACATGATCATGGTGATCGTCGCGTACACCGGCATCACGTTCGAGATCCCGCCGTACTCAGCGATTTCGCGCGTATGCCGCCGCTCGTACAGAATGCCGACGATCAAGAACAGCGCGCCGGTCGAAATGCCGTGATTAATCTGCTGCAGCACCGACCCGCTGAGTCCCGCTGGGTTCAACGCAAAAATTCCCAGCGTGCAAAATCCCAGGTGGCTTACCGACGAATACGCCACGAGTTTCTTCATGTCCTTCTGCATGAGCGAGACGAGCGCGCCGTAAATGATCCCGATAATAGACAGCGCAATCATCCACCCGCGGACTTTTGTATGCGTCAGCACGTCCGGGAAGAAGGGAAGTGAGAACCGGATGAATCCGTACGTCCCCATTTTCAGCAGGACGCCGGCCAGAATCACCGACCCGGCAGTGGGTGCCTCGACGTGCGCGTCGGGCAGCCAAGTGTGGAACGGGAACATCGGGACTTTGATCGCAAACGCGAAGAAAAAGCTCAGGAACAGCAAAGTCGCCGCGTAAGGCCCATAATCCGAATAAATCTTTGGCGCCGTTTCATACAGTGATTGCAGACTGAACGTGTAAACACCCGTCGCCGTGTGATGGTGGAAATACAGGAACAGAATCCCCAACAGCATCAGCACCGAACCGGCCAAGGTGTAGAGGAAGAACTTGATCGCTGCGTAAAGTTTTCGCGGCCCGCCCCAGATGCCGATCAGCAGATACATCGGCACCAGCATCGCTTCCCAGAACACAAAGAACAGGAAGAAATCCAGCGCCATGAAGACGCCGAGCATGCCCGTCTGCAGTACCAGGAACCAGACGTAGTATTCCTTCACGCGGTTCTCGATCGCTGTCCACGACGACATGATGGAGATCCATCCGAGCAACGTCGTCAGCATTACCAGCAGGAATGAAATGCCGTCGATACCCAGCACGTATCCTGCGCCAATGGAGGGAATCCAGTTGTTCGCTGCGCCCTCCATGAACTTGAAAGGAGCCGGATCTCCGCTCTTAACCAGCGCCCAGAATGCCGGCACGAGGGGGATCGAAACCAGGAAGCCCGCGAGCGCGAAGATGTTGGCGATCCACCGAATCGCATCCTTGTTCTCCTTCGGGACGAACAGGAGCACGAGAGCGCCCACCAGCGGCGTGAAGAGAATGATCGAGAGTATGTGTGCTTCCATAGTCAGCTTCTAGCAGTGAGCCATGAGCAAGGAGCTAAACGATTTGCCAATTGCTTTTAGCTCATCGATACACGTAATAAAACACGAATCCAACGAGCCCGGCGGTCATGACGAGCGCGTACCACTGCACTAGACCCCACTCGAATAACCGTGCCGGATAACTCAACATCCTCGCCACGATCGGCGGCCCGTTCACACCGATCCCGTCGATAATCCACTTGTCCCACCAACTCGAGAATGAGGCCGCCACGCGCGTGATCCATCCCGCCGCGTTCACCGCGCCGTCAATGATGTGCGAATCAAACCACGAACTCCCTTCGCCCAATCCCATGACGCCGAGACGCACTCCGCCCAATTTTCGACGACCGGTAAAGGCGTAGTCGTAGCCCTCGTCGACGTAATACTTGTTTAGTAGCGTGTTGTACACGGCAGGCGCAGCAGCATCGATCGGCTCCGCGTATCCCTTGTCTGCTTCTTTGTAGAATCGGGACGCGGCCATCCAGCCCACAATCGCCGCCAGCACCGACAGCCCCATTAACGCATACTCGACAGGATTAGTGTGCTCTTCTTCTTTCTCACCCGCCGCGAGCTGACCCGCCTTGCCTTCCTCGATGAGCACTTTCGCCTCACCCCGCGCGAACACTGGATCGAGGTATCTCGCGAACCGGTCCGATCCGCCCAAACTGTGCGGCCACCCCAGGAATCCAGCAAACAACGACATCACCGCGAGCACGACAAGCGGCATCGTCATCGAAGAGGGCGACTCGTGGATGTGGTGCTCCACCTCGTGACTCATGCGCGGCTTGCTGAAGAATGTGAGGTAGATCAGCCGGAACATATAAAACGCGGTCATCAGTGCCGTCAGATATCCAATGCCCCAGAGGATGCGATAGGCACCGCCCTCGCTGGTCCACGTCTGCCACAGGATCTCGTCTTTCGAAAAGAATCCAGCAAACGGAGGAATTCCGGCAATCGCAAGCGTAGCGATGAACATGGTCCAGTATGTGGTCGGAATCCGGCCGCGCAAATCGCCCATGTTCCGCATGTCCTGCTCGCCCGACATGGCATGGATCACAGACCCAGCGCCAAGAAAGAGCAGCGCCTTGAAGAAGGCGTGCGTGAATACGTGGAATACGCCGGCGGCAAATGCTCCGACGCCTAGCGCCAAGAACATGTATCCGAGCTGCGAGACGGTCGAGTACGCCAGCACGCGCTTGATGTCGTTCTGCACCAGCCCAATCGAAGCCGCGAAAATCGCTGTCAGTGCTCCAACAATGGCCACAACCTTCATCGATGTCGGCGCCAGTACAAACAGCGCATTCGACCGCGCCACCATGTACACACCCGCGGTTACCATCGTTGCGGCATGGATCAGCGCACTAACCGGCGTCGGACCTTCCATCGCATCCGGCAGCCACACATAAAGAGGAAGCTGCGCCGACTTGCCGCACGCACCAACAAACAACAGCAACGTCGCCGCGGTAATGATGGGATCGCCGATCTGAAATTGCCCGCTGCGAGCCAGATGATTCACATCGACGTACCGCAGCGATCCAAAATACCAAGCGATGAAAAACATTCCCAGCAGGAATCCGGCGTCTCCAATCCGATTGACGATGAACGCCTTGTTGGCCGCATCGCTCGCTGACTTCCGATGGAAATAAAACCCGATCAACAGATACGAGCACAGTCCTACGCCCTCCCACCCCACGAACATCAGCACATAATTGTTCGCCAGAATGAGCGTGAGCATCGAAAACATGAACAGATTCATGTATCCGAAGAACCGGTAATATCCGCCTTCATGCGCCATGTACCCGGTGGAGTAGATATGGATAAGCATACCGACGCCAGTTACAAACAGCAGCCAGATGCTCGAAAGCGGGTCCAACAGGAATCCGGCATCAGCCTGAAATGCAGCCTGCGTGCCGCCTTTGGTCATGTAGTTCATGTGCCCGGTATCAGTCCCGAGCCAGGTATAGAGAATCTTCTGAAACGGCTGATGATTATTCGCGTCGGCCCAAGTGTTGTATTGGAGAACACTTCCGCAAGCGAATAGGAACGCTAGGGCCACAACGCCGACGCACACGGCATTGACGGACGACTTCTGCAGGCGTCGTCCGAAAAAGAACATGATCGTTGCCCCCAGAGCGGGCAGCAGCGGAATAAGCCAGATGTTGTTCAGAAATAGCATTGAACTGGGTACTGAGTACCGGGTACTGGGTACTGGGTACTGCCTTTCACCACTTCAACAAATTCACTTCATCCACATTGACCGTCTCCTTATTACGGAAGAAGGCGATCAGGATTCCCAATCCGACGGCAGCCTCCGCCGCCGCATCGGTGATCACAAAAATGGCAAAGATCTGTCCATGCAAAGCGTTGGGACCATGGATACTTTGCCAATACCGCGAGAACGCAACCAGATTCAAATTGACGGCATTCAAAATCAATTCAATCGACATCAAGACTATGACAACGTTCCGCCGTGTCAAAACGCCGATGACGCCGAGCAAGAAAAGAGCCGCCCCGAGCACCAGGTAATGCAGCGTCGAGATGTGTAACATCGCATCCATAAATTATTCGCGGCCACTGAACCGCTAATTCTTTACCCTCGTTTCAAATCCTCTTCTTCGCCATCACCACCGCCCCAATGATGGCCACCAGCAGCAGCAGGGAAGCGATCTCAAACGAGAACATGTACATCCCTGCGCTGCGATCAAACAAAAACGATGCAACAGCCTGCGTATTCTGCGACTCTACGTACGAAGTCCGGCCTTCCGCAAACATCATCCGGCCTCTCGACGTCGTTGTATAAACAGCAATCAACAGGCCGCCCAGCGCCGCAGCCGCCGCTATGCCGACCAGCCATTGCTTGTTGAACTGCCGCTCCCTCGATGCCCGCTCGATCGAGATCAGCATGATCACGAACAGGAACAACACCATGATCCCGCCCGCGTAAAGAATGATCTGCACGCCAGCGACGAACGGGGCGTAGAGCATCAGGTACAACGCAGCCTGTGCCAGCAGGGTAGTAATCAGCGCCAGCGCCGAGTGCACCGCATTCTTTCTCGTGATTACCAGAACGCCGCCAATCACCATCACCGCGGCGAGCCCATAAAAGAAGAAGGGCGTCGCAACCGGTGGGTTCGCCGCGATAGTCGGATTCATCGCTGGAACACTCCCTGCACCTGCGCCCACAATTCCGTTCGCATGCCAACAGCCGCCGTGACGATCAACAACGCCAATCCGATCGGCAGGAGGACTTTCCATCCTACCTTCATCAACTGATCAAACCGGTACCGCGGGAACGTGCCACGATACCAGATGTAGAGATACATGAACCCAGCCACTTTCGCCGAGAACCAGAAGATGTCCCCCACTCTCACTCGCACGGCTGGAATGAACAATACGAGCCCGATCGCCGCCAGCAGAGCTCCGAATCCCGCAAGACCCATCGTCTGAATGCGAAACAACGGATGCTTCGGCATCCGAACGGTACTGTAAAAGCACATGCCAGCTAGGAACAGGAAAGTAAGACCAGGAATAAGCGAAAATGCCAGATCCCAGGTCGGACCATTGAGTGCATTGGGGAAGGGCCGCAACCAACCGCCAAGCCACAACGTCACGGCAATCGACGAAACCGCGATCATCGCCGAATACTCCGCCAGGAAGAATAAGGACCAGCGAAAGCCGCTGTACTCGGTATGAAATCCGGCCGTGAGTTCCGACTCTGCTTCCGGCAAATCGAACGGTGCACGGTTCGTCTCAGCCACCATGGCAATGGCAAATATCGTGAATGCCACAATTCCTAGCGGAAAGAACTTGAACAGGAACCACTGATGCTGTTCCAACTGAGACTGCACGATCCCGATCATGCTCAGCGTGCCGGTGCTCGACTCATTTAGGCTGGTCATCATAATGGCCGAAACCACCGCCAGCCCCATCGCCACTTCGTAAGAGACCATCTGCGCGCTCGAGCGCAGCGCTCCGATCAGCGGATAGTGAGAGTTGGAGGCCCACCCCGCAGTGACGATGCCCAGCACCGAAAGGGACGACACACCAAGCATGAACAGTATTCCGATGTTCATGTCAGTGATGGCGTGCGTAGGGCCAAAAGGAACGACGACGAATACCGTGAATGCCGCCAGCACCACGATAAACGGCGCGATCCAGAAGACGACTTTGTCCGCCTCGTCGGGGATGATGTCTTCTTTTAATAGAAGTTTGAGGGCATCGGCGATCGGCTGCAAAAGTCCGTGCGGTCCTACACGCATCGGACCCAGCCGCACTTGCATGTGCGCCAGAATCTTCCGCTCCAGCCAGTTCATCGCGATCACTGCAATCGACAGCCCCACGAACACCAGCAGGACGTAAACCACAGCCCAGAAAATGTTCCCGGCTGCCCCTGGAGTCTTATCGCTCGAAAGGTAAGACTGGATGTATTGCACGAGATCGTGCATTACCGGTCCACCTCGCCAAGAACAATATCGAGCGTGCCGATTACTGCGATGACGTCAGCCACTAGCTGATTACGGCACATCAAATCGAGTGCTTGCAGGTTCACAAAAGAAGGAGGCCGTACGCGAATACGGTATGGCTGCGTCGATCCGTCGCTCACGATGAAGTACCCGAGCTCGCCCTTCGGTGCTTCGATCGAGTGATAAATCTCGCCTACCGGAGGCTTCATCACCTTCGGCACCTTCGCCATGATCGGCCCTTCGGGAATGCCTCCCACGGCCTGCTCGATGATCCGCAGCGACTGCCGCATCTCGATCATCCGCACGATGTACCGGTCATACGTGTCGCCGTTTTGCCCGGTCGGAATTTCGAAATCGAAATTTTTGTAGTTCGCGTAAGGCAGCGCCTTGCGGATGTCCCATTTCACTCCGCTGGCCCGTAATACAGGTCCGGTCACGCCCAACGCGATGCAATCTTTCCCGGAGATGACGCCGACACCCTTCGTCCGCTCGAGCCAGATACGATTCGTTGTCAGCAGCTCTTCGTACTCATCAATTTTCGGTTTCACGAAGCTAACGAAGTTCTTCACATCCTGTTCGAATCCCTCGTAAGCCTCGTATTGCAACCCGCCGATGCGGAATGCATGCGTGGTCAGCCGCGCCCCGCAGTACTTCTCAAAAATCTTAAGAATCTCTTCCCGATCGCGGAAGGTATAGAAGAGCGGCGTGATTGCACCGATATCGAGGGCGTGAGTCCCCAACCAAAGCTGATGGCTGGCAATGCGGTTCAATTCCGTCAGGATGACGCGAATGTATTGCGCCCGCGGCGGCGCCTCAACACTCAGCAGCTTCTCAACCGCCTCGCAATATCCAAGCCCGTTCGAGACCGCCGCCACATAATCCATGCGGTCCACATACGGATTGAACATCGTATACGTGCGGTTCTCGGCGATCTTCTCCACGCCCCGATGGAGATACCCAATGACGCACTCGAGTCCCAGAACTTTCTCGCCATCCAGCCGCAGAATGACGCGCAGCACACCATGGGTCGCCGGATGCTGCGGCCCCATATTGATGACAAGCTCGTTCGAGTCCAGAAACGTCTTATCCGGAGTGTCGAGATCGAGCGGCGAGAGTGTACGAGGATCAGTCATCAAACAGTCGGTAGTCGGACGGCCTTAGTCGTTAGCCGTGCGAGAAATCTCTCCAATATTGGTTCTCTATTCAGACTTTTCATCTGCCGGTTTAGCCAAGGGCCAAGCGCTAATGGCCAAAGGCCCGTTTTTCATTGCCCGCTCTCAATCCCTAAATTAATCTGCACCCATTCGCTGTCCTGCTGCAGGATCCCGTAATCCTTGCGCAGCGGAAATCCCTTCCATCCCTCCGGAAGCAGAATGCGTTTCAAGTCCGGATGTCCATCAAACTTGATTCCGAACATGTCATACACTTCGCGCTCCAGCCAATTGCAAGTCGTCCACAGAGGCACCGAGCTTGGCAGAGATACCCCATCAGCAATTTGTGTCCTCACCCTAATGCGTTCGTTCCGCGCAAATGAATACAGCACCCACACAACGTCAAATTGCTTCTCGCGCTTCGGATAATGCACCGCCGTCACATCCACGCAATAATCGAACTGCTCCTCGTCGCGCAAAACTTGTAAGATTTCGGGAATGAGTGACTGGTCGACTTCGAAGTAGTTTTGCCCTAGGTGCGTCAGAGGGTTAATCCCCGACCCGTACATCCGCTTGAACTTCGCAACCAGCGGGGAATCCCATGGCGTCGGAACCGGCCCGGTAGGCTTCGGCGGAGCCGGATGTCCCGCCGGACGTTCCCCCGCAGCTGCGGGTGCCGCGGGCTTTGCTGCGGCCTGAGCAGCAGGCTTCGCAGGGGCAGCCGGGGCTGCGCCTTTAGTCGGAGTCGATGTCTCAGCTGGTGGAGAGGGCTTGGTCGGAGTCGTTTTTGTTTCCGATTGAACCGATCCGGAGGGTGTAGCTTTCACTCCGCCCGGGGGCGCGGGCTGATCCGCCGCCGGTTTCTCATTTTCCGGCGGCGGCGGAGTAGGGGATTTGGTTTCGTCCGGCATAGAGCGACGGCACAAATCTCCGGCGCAAAGCTGCGTTCGAAAGAACGATAACTTTTATCAGCTTGAGTGGATAGTGTCAACGAGCCAAGTCACTCAATTTTGGAAAGCGCGCATCGAGGAGTGGAGAGGTAGCGCGATTCAAACCAGCGAACGAAAAGTGCGACAGCCTCGGAGAGATTTTTCGGGCCGCATGCGATGTTAAATTGCCTTTTTTCCACCCAATACTGAATCCAGTCGTTATCCGCTCGATTTATTCTGACCTTTTCCAACTTCGCATCCTGCCGCCTGGTGCCCTGCAGGTCGGTGTGCAACAACCATCCAGGATTATCGAGCGTGTCAATCTTTACACCGTACCTGTGCTCCCAATCCCCATCGCATTGGCTCGCGTACCACTGTTCTAAGTCCGAAATGGCGTCGGGAGGATTACTCACCGCGATTGCGCCTGATAGGTCTCAATCAGATCACGGATGCGTTCCGCATCTTTCTTGCGATGTCCATGAGAGGTAATCGGATCCGTTCCGCCAGTCGACTCAACCACAATTTCCGACCAGAACACCCCAGTGGAGATGTGTACCGACGCAATCTTGGACATCGCAATGCTCTCTTCATTGCTACCGAACAGACGCGACTTTACCCGCGACACCCGCTGTGGACTGATCACAAGCCGAGTGGGAAACCAGAAGTTCCCCTGAGTCCAGCGCGAAGCACTGAAGGTTTCAGCAGGAGAAGAATCCATCGGATTGAGAGCGGCAGAGCCCATGGAAGGCGAAGCGAGAGCCTAGATGTTGTTCAGTGATTAAATGACTAAATGCCTAAATGATTAAATGTTCTACACCCACTCCAAGGCACCTTTTTTCCAAACCCAGATGTACCCAACGATCAAAATGGCCAGGAAGATCAACATTTCTAGGAGTCCGAATAAGCCGAACGCCTTGAACTTCACCGCCCACGGAAATAAAAAGATCGTTTCTACATCGAACACCACAAACAAAATGGCGATGATGTAATACCGCACTGTGTATCGTCCCCGCGCGTTGTCGACGGGATCAATCCCACACTCATAAGGCATTAGCTTGGTCTTGGAGGGATTCGATGGCCGCACCAACTTCGCCACAAGCAATGTAACGGGAAGCAGTGTGCCGACGATGACAATGAAGATGAAGATGGGAACGTAGTTTTGAGGCATCTGTGCTCACACTCTCAAACGGGTCATAGTAGCGCCGAAAGCTCGCGACTTCAAGCGTCAGCGTCGCTCCGCGGTCTCGGCGACGGTTCTCCGCGATCTCAGCAGCAAAAACTCATTTCCCGTCCATCCTTGGACGTTCGGGACCCGGCAGAGGTTTTACTTTCAAATTCGGTACGAAGGCGGCTTAATCCCTTTGTTGCGTAAATAGATTTCTGCCTGCCCGCGGTGGTGCGCGACATGGACATACATCGCCAGCAAAATCTCGCGGCCTGGAAGGCGGCCATCGGGAGAATCGTGCACGGCTGAGAGTTGTTCCTCCGTCAGCTTGGGAATCGCGGACGAGCAATAGCCGAAGGAGTCACTTAAATACTTCACGACGCTATCTTTTTCGGTAGATGAAACGGAAGGATCGGAAGGCGCTTTTGTGTCTTTCAGACCAGCGCAGAAAGCATAATTCGAGCTCGCAATGTGCATCATGAGTTCACCGAACGTCATCGACTCCGGATGAGGACGAAAAGAGTACGACTCTGCTGGCATCGCCTGCGCAACGGCTACGGATAACTGACTGAGAGCTGCAAAATGCTTGTCGTATTCACCCGCAGCCGACGCAACTATCATCGAGCTGAAAAAACCGACACAGATCGTCAGAATGGAACAGAAGCGAAACTTCTTCATACCATCCACCTTGCCGCGGCTTTCATCTGGCGCATCGTTGGACGATTTTGTGGCTGGATAGTTAGCCAGGAATGAATTCAGCGTAGCCTCGGAACCCAGCGCGGAACCTGGCGACGATATTCTTCGTACGATTCCCCGAACTGTCGTTGTAACGTCGGTTCCTCGTAGAGCACGACAAAGACGTGGGCAATCAGCAGCATCAACGCTGCATAAATAGCCACATGAAGCGAGTGAAAAATAATCGCCTCCCCGACAATAGCTATCGCCACGCCGATATACATCGGATTTCGCACAAACCGGTGCAGAGCAGTCGTAACGAGGTACTTCGTGGGTGCAATCGGAGCCGGGGTGCCCAGTCCTCGCGCCGCGAACTCCCATGCGCACCGAAGGTAGATTGCTGCGCCAACGCAAGACATAATTCCACCTAGCCACAACGGGGCCCCATTTTGCGGCGTTCGAAAGCCTCCCATCAACCAGCGAGGAACGAGAATCGCGACTGTGCCGGGCACAACAATCGTAAAGATCGCCGTATTCACGATTGGCCAGAATCGACCTGACATATTTACCAACTTGGCTGCGGCAAGACAGCGAGCACAACGTTACTGTAAAATTAAGGGCGGCGGAAGAGATCAAGACGCAGCTTCAACGTCTTCCCGAGTGGATCCAGACAATTCCATCACCACCCTCGGCGCGGCTGACGCGCAGAGCGCTGCGCACATATTCGAATCATCAGGAGAGATCAATCATGGCCGTAGGAGCCAAGATCGCAAAGACAGCTGACCGCAAGAAGGTCATGGACACCACCAAAAGCACCGACTGCCCCAAGTGCGGCAAGCCCACTCGTATCGTCAAGCGGGTGAAAGACCGCGAACGCAGCGTCCCCGGGGGAATTTACATTTCATGCTCAGCGTGCGAATTCTTCGAGAAGCTGTAAGAAGTTCGGAGGAGAATGAAGGTCGAGCCGGAGCGCAAGCCTAACTCAGCTTCGGCTTTTTGTTTACCCGCTGATCTGCCCCAGAATTGCCCGCGCCTCAGCCGCCGGATCTGCCGCCTCCGAAATCGGTCTTCCCACTACAATATGGCTCGCGCCTGAAGCGATGGCTTCGGCTGGTGTGACAACCCTGACTTGATCGCCTACGCTGCTCCCGGCTGGACGTACTCCCGGGGTGACGATTGCGAAGTTGTGTCCTAGTTCCGCCCGCAAAGTCGAGGCTTCGCGTGCCGAGGTCACGACTCCCTGGCACCCACTCGCGAGCGCAATCGTGGCTAAGCGAACAACACTGTCTTCTACTGACCCGCGGATCCCAATTTTCTCCAGATCCTGCCCATCCATACTGGTCAACACGGTGACAGCGAGAATCATCAACTCCGGCCGGACTTTCGCCGCGTCCACGGCCGCTCGTAACATCTTCCCGCTCCCAGCCGCGTGCACGGTAAGCATATGTACACCGAGCTGGGCAGCTTCAACCACAGCCGCTCCCACAGTATTCGGAATGTCGTGATACTTCAGGTCGAGGAATACTCGCCGCCCGGACGCCACCAGATCGCGTACAACTTGCGGCCCTTCAGCGGTGTACAGCTGCATCCCCACCTTGTAGGTGAGGGCAGAATCACCGACCGCCGCCACAATTTTCTGTGCGGCGGCGGCCGTGGAAACGTCCAGCGCAACGATGAGCCGCTCGCGCGGATCACCACTTCGATAGCTTGAGCTATCGGTCGGGATGCGGTTGGGCAGAGCAGCCGGCATCCCGGCTAGTTTATTCGTTTTACGGGAGTTGCGCTACAGGGGGATGGTTATAAGCGATCGTCTGGTACGTCGGCTTGATTTGGATAGCCTTGGCAACCGTGGTCGCATCGACTAAGTCCAGACGAACTCGTTGCAGTCCATGCGCTTTCATTTGAATCGCTTGGGCAGCCCCATACGAGAGGTCGATAATCCGGCCCGGGACCACTGGTCCGCGGTCGTTAATCCGGACTACGACCGACTTCCCGTTCCGAAGGTTCGTGACCTTCACATGGCTTCCCATGGGTAAGGTTAAGGACGCGGCAGTCATGTCGTACATGTGGTACGGCTCGCCGCTCGCTGTTTCCTTCCCATCAAAGTTCGCCCCATACCAAGAAGCTGTTCCAACCTGATACGGTTTGGTCTTGCCGACCTGTTTGCGGACTTCGGGTTGTACCTGGATCGAACTAATAGGAGCCGGTTTCGCCTCCGAGCTGTTCGGTCCCTGAGCCGCTCCCAGGCCGACGATCAAAAAGGCGATCGCCAGTCCATGAGCTATACGTCTTCGCATTCAGTTCTCCTCGCATCTCAAAAGTGCCCTTTGGCCTAAAGGCTGGTTCTAACTGCAGTTTGTAAATGCTATCGGCCTGCCAAACGAGTGTCAACGGGAATTGGCCGATCGGACGATGACCGCCTAGTAATGGATGTTAAACGTAATCTATTGAAAAATTATCCAGATGCTGGAAATCTCATTTGTTTCTTGAAGTTTACATATTTACCATAATGTAAATAGCACCAAAGACGCGACAGCGTAAAATTTGCAACTTTCCTGGAATCAATGGGTTACAGCGAATACTGTAACAACATGCGTGTAATCATGTACTTACAAGGATGCCTTTGTAGTCGCCACACCGATTTTTTTCTAAGGCGTGGGACAAAAAGTCACTTCCTGGCGACCTCTCGTATGCCATGATGTGCCAAACTCAGGTGTTCCCAGGAACGGAAGTCCATGGCCGAACAACCACCTGTCGTCCTCACCATCGCTGGATTTGACCCCTCTTCCGGCGCCGGAGTCACTGCCGACATCAAAACCATTGCCGCCCACGCCTGCTACGGAGTGGCCTGCATTACCGCCATGACCGTTCAGTCGACCGCTGGCGTGAAACGCGTCGAACCCGCCGATCCGGCGTTAGTCACAGATACCCTCGAGGAGTTGGTTTCCGACGTCGAGATCGCAGCCGTTCACATCGGTATGCTTGGCTCTGGCGAAGTCGCCAAAGCCGTTGCCGACTTCCTGTCAGGCACAATGGGTCGTCCAAAAAGCTCACCCCGAGGATCAGACTCCCACCTGCCGAACGTCGTCTTGGACCCCATTCTTAGGTCCTCGTCCGGGGCTGATCTGCTCGATCAAGTGGGAACCCGTGTGATGATCGAACGCCTGATCCCGCTGGCTGATGTCTTCACCCCCAATGTGGACGAGGCCGGTGCCATAACGGGGATGAAAGTTCAAGAACTGGATGAAATGAAAGCTGCGGCCGCGAAACTTCATCAAATGGGTGCTGCGAACGTAGTGATCACGGGTGGTCACCTCGACAAGGCTATTGATTTGCTCAGTTTCCAGACAAGATCCGGAGTGGAGCAGGAGATCTTCAAGGCTGAGCGTCAGCGCTCAAACTGTACCCACGGCACGGGGTGTGCCTTCGCCACGTCAATGGCATGTCATTTGGCCCTGAATCGCGGGTTAGCCGAAGCTACGCTGTTGGCGAAGACGTACGTTTCAGCGGCGATTTCCAACGGCCACCCCCTGGGCAAGGGCACAGGTCCAGTACACCATCTTTATCGAATGAACCAACAGAGGAGAGCAGCAGGGACTGGCAGTGAAGCGAGCTAGTCTTGTTCGCCGCGATCTTTTTTCTTCAGCAGAATCCCCGCGACGAATGCTGCGGTAGCAGCCAGAAGCCATTCAATTCGGTACATCTGAATCGCCTGCCAGTCGACCAGAGTCTTCGCAGTTAATAGTCCCACCATTAGCGCTCCGGTCACACATACCAAGCCAAGGACGAAGGCAATCAGAGATGCAGTGGACAGCCCGATTCGCGTGCGAATCTCGTGGAAGTGCAGGTAGTGCAACCATCGGGGTACCTGCAACTTTCCGAAGTCCGGAAACTTGATTCGATTCAGCCCTAGGCCGTTCCACGCGTCCCGGACCTGTTTCGTAAGTCCTTCCCACATATGCGCGACGGCGGCCGCGTCCACATGCCCCTCAGTGCTCACCGCCACGGGCCGTCTAGCGCCGCAGGTGTGACAGAACCGCGCCCTCAGTAGGAACTCCGTGCCGCAACTCGGGCAGACCTCAGCCATGAGAGGGACGGATTCGCTTTCCACGATTTCCGACCCAACCCCCGGAGAGGGCGGACGCCAAAATTCCTGTTGTGTTCCCTGTACTACTTCAGACATGTGTTTTCTACTCGACGAGAATGCCTTACTTCCTGATTGGCGAATGGCATTCCAAGCGCCAAAGATCAGCTCCCAAAAGATCTATAAGATTCAAGCACTTAACCTTTCTTGACGTCTCACTCACTGAGCTAACGAGCAAATCTTACTCGGCTTGGCGAGTAAAGATGAAGCAGTTACGAACGCCCAATCCCTTTCAGCACAGTGCCTTAGCGCATCGATAAGACGACGCCCGAATCGACCGCGAGTATAGGAAAGGCGGGGAAGAAAATGAAGTATCGCGCAAGGAACCGGGGCATGCTGCCAAAACTGACTTCCTTGATCTCGGCGACGCCTTGACGCTCCCAGAGAACAGCTTTTCGCCGTGCTGAGTCGAACGATTCAGTTAGACTAAACTCATCGTCGCGTGGGTTCTGCGGACGAGTTCCTGAATGACCTTCCTGTTCTCCTGGCGCCTTCTTTTGTTCGTAGTGCTCGCTTCGTTTGCGCTGACGGCTCAAACCGCGCCAAATTCCGCCCGTCCTCAAGGCGCCCCTCATGATGCGCAGGTTGATGCGGCCTTCGATCACTTCTACAACATGGATTACAGTCGCGCGATCCAGGACTTCGAGAAGATGGTTCAGACTCGGCCCAATGACGCCTTCGCTGTGAACCACCTGTTGACCGCCATTCTCATGAGCAATCTCTACGAGACCGGTGGCATGAATACCGGCGACTACACCAACGAAAGCTTCATTGGACACGCTCCGCGTCCCACAGATCCGAAGGTCAAAGAGCGTATCAAGAGTCTGGTTCGGATCGCACTGAGTGTCGAAGAGCAGAAACTGAAAGCCAATCCCAGGGATGTTGATGCACTATACTGCCGCGGCGTTACTCGAGCTCAGTTCGCGGTTTACACGGGCTTGGTCGAGCGCGCATGGTTCTCCGCACTCCGCAACGCTGTCGGAGCCCGCCATGATCATGAGCACGTTCTTGAACTCGACCCTGACTATGTAGATGCCAAGCTGGTCGTTGGAACTCACAACTATGTCGTCAGCAATCTGTCTTGGAGTATCAAGGCGGCGGCGGCCATCGCGGGTTTGAGTGGATCGAAGGAAAAGGGCTTGGCCTATCTGCGGGCCGTTGCCAAGGGGGAGGGCGACTCCGCCGTCGATGCGAAAGTACTCCTGAGCCTCTTCTTGCGGCGCGAGCACCAATACGACGAGGCCCTCGGCTACATGCAGGGACTCACCGGCCGCTACCCGCACAACCACCTTTTTCCAACGGAAGTTGCCAACCTCCTTCGTGCCGCAGGACGCCTCCCCGAGGCCGAGGCTGAATACCGTAGAGTTTGTCAGAACGGCAAAGAAGGTAAATACGGCAGCCTGCATTACGAATTGGCGGCTTGGGGGTTGGGAGACTTGCTCCGGAGTCAAAAGAATCTGGAAGCCGCAGCTTCTGCTTATGAACTGGTGAACCAAGCCCCCAACCCGGATCCCGATGTCCGGCAGAAGGCCAATCTCGCCGCCGGCGAAGTGTACGACCTCCTGCAAAAGCGCGACTTAGCGATGAAGAGCTACGAAACGGTTCTGGAGGGCCGCGCGGATAGCGGGCAAGCCGACCTGGCCCGCCGCTACATCAAAGAAGCCTACCGGGAATAGCTTCCCCCTGTGCCCTCTGTGGTGCAAAGGTTTCCTTCGTGAACCTGCGTGCCCTTGGTGGTGAAGGGTTTTGAAGGGAACCAAAAGGGAACTAAGAGGCGAGCGCGGCCGTAGAATGAAACAGAGGGCCAAACCATGTATTGCAATTACTGCGGCAAAGTAATTCAGGACGACGCTGTCGTCTGCGCGTACTGTGGAATTCGAGTCGGAGCGACGCTCGCACGTCGCAAACTCATCCGCCCGCGCATGGGACGCAAAGTGGCCGGCGTCTGCTTGGGCTTTTCCGAATACTTCGACATCGACGTCAGCCTGGTCCGAGTGGTCTGGCTGATTATGGCCTGCATGACGGGAATTGGGTTTCTCTCCTATCCGATCGCCTGGATCATCATGCCGGAAGAGCCACTTTTGTTACCCGCTCCGATGGGCGCCCAGCCCGTCCAGAATCCATAAGCAGCAGGTGCTTTAAAAATACCTCGCCATGCGAAGTTGTAGGATCAATGCCGAAAAGTGATGAGACTTACTTTCAGCATCATCCTAATGTGTTGGCCAATGTGGGTCTTTGCGCAGACCTACTCGACTTCCTTCTCACTCACCGAAAATCCCATCTCCGAAAAAGGGAAGTGGACCGGAGGACAAACGGCTGGCGGGAATCTTTGGGGTGATGTGCAGACCAGCGCCGGAATGGCCTTTGGCGTAAGCGAGCCCACGACCTACGGAGATCCCACGGCGATTCTTACCGGTTCTTGGGACCCCGACCAACGGGCGCAGGTAACGGTCAACATCAACACGACACCGACGGTCTGCTGCCACGAGATAGAGGTGCGGCTGCGCGTGACGATCAGCGCAAAAAAAATCACAGGTTACGAGGTCTACTGCAGCGTCGTGCCAGGGAACAAATACTGTCACATCGCGCGATGGAGCGGGCCCAACGGTCTGTACTGCAACATCGAGCCGTCCGCACCGATTATCAGCATGGCGAATGGGGACGTTCTTGCAGGCACGGTCACCGGTTCCAATCCGCCGTTGATCACCGGATACCTGAATGGCATTCAAATCATGCAGGTGTCCGACACCGGAAATGAGGGAGGTGAGGGCTCAGATTGCGCGCCAGGACGCCCCGTGTTCACTTCCGGTTCACCGGGCATCGGTTTCTATGACGACAAGAACGACAATCAATGGAACTCCTTTGGCGTTTCAAACTTTACTGCGAAGGCGGAACACTAACCGCGCTTGAGATGATGCGTGCAAACGGATAGAAGAGACACGCACGCGAAATTTTGGCAATGCTAGAAGGAAGATGCGATGGGCCGACGCGGGATACGGCGATTGTACTCAGTTTTAGATCTGAGTCTTGTTCTCTGTGTCGGCACGCTCAGGGCCGCCCCGCAGGATGTCAATTGGCAGCAAACAAAGCCCGTCCAAAATCAGAACTATGATCCCCTCGAATGGAATCCCCCGAACACGGATGCAAAAATACGCTCTCTCAATAAGTCGGTCCCCTGCGATTTGGCTGCGATCCTCGCCCAGACTGGCAGAAGAGAGACGGAATTTGGCAACGCTTTAGAAAAATTCACAGCGAAGGAGAGCATCGAATACAAGAGATTCGACCGCACCGGCGAGCAGAAGGAAACTCAGTCGGGTACATTTGACTACACATTTGCTTTCGAGGAACGGAATGGCGGTACAGTTAGCGAGGAGCATCGTGCGCCAAACAAAGGAAGCCATGACTTCTCCGAAGGAGGGCACGACGTTGGCCAAGTGGCTTTAGCCCTCATTTTCGATCCGTCATTGCAAACCGATTATCAGATGACATGTGAAGGCGTGGACAACTGGCAAGGCCAGAAGTCCTGGGTGATCCGCTTTGAGCAGCGGAAAGATAGACCCAGCCGGACGTTCCAGTTCCGGGAAGAAAAAGGCACGTATCCTGCAATGCTGAAGGGGCGTGCATGGATCTCAAGCGATAGCTCGCAGATCCTCCATCTAGAGACAAATCTTACGGAAGTGCCTGCAGGGACGAGACTCGAAGGAGGCGCGATGTCTATCGATTATGGAGCAGTGCCAGTCGCATCTGGGGAACTCACAATGTGGCTGCCTCAACGCGTCAGAACGTATTGGAACTTCAAAGACTCCGGTGCAATGCTCGTTCACTCGTTCAGCAAGTTCCAAGTGTTCTTAGTTAGAACCAAGCTGACGCCGCAGGAGAATTAAAACTTAAATTGAATCTAGTTCTTCGATCCTGATTTGGAGGCAACATAACCGCGACGGGCTTGGACCGTCAGACCGTCACGATTCGTTTTGACTTTCAATTCATGATAGCGGCCATTAGGCTTCGCAACCGAAAATGTCAAAAGATATACATACCTCGGCACCTCAAACAGCTGCGTCAGGCCGGCTTCCAAGTCGTTGTGGCCGTGAAAATATGTTCCCCCCGAACCATCAGCCAACGCCACCATGACACCTTCGTCGGCGGTCATTGAAACTGGGCGATGTTGGTCTTGCACCCTCGAGGCGAGAGGAGAGCCAGCACTCCGCTGCGAGGATTCCAAATTGGTCGTATAGAGACCCCGTGAGTCAATGGCGTTGATGGTTATGTTGTTCCGAGCCGCCAAATCGATAACTTGAGACGCCAGTTGCATGGCCTCCGGAGTTGGACTGAGAAATCCGGGGGAAATGAGGATTAGAATCCCTTGCCCCGGCAACGCGCCCAGCTTGCTGATCACCAATCGGATGAAGCCAAACTCGGCCCGATAATTTTCTTGTCCCATGGCCCGGGCCCGTTCGGCAGCCTGCTCTACCATGACTTTGGCTGTCTGGGCCCCAGTCGGGTCCCGCGGAAGTCCTGCACACGTAATGGTGTCCTCGATGGCAGCCTGAACGGTCAGGTCGTCACCTTTTTCCAGAATCTGCTCAGCGTTGTAGTAGTCGACATTGGGGCAGCCGTTCGGATTGTGGTGATAAATATTGTTCGGCTTCAGATTAAGAATGGTTTGCTGAAGCTTGGCGCGGTCGCGGGTCATGCCACTGTTGGTCCCGGAGGAGGACAGCACAGCAACTGTGTCGAACTCTGGCAGGGATTCTTCCAGTAATTTGCTGGCAGCCTTTTTTGCCAAGTTCAGGTCACTGTCGCTCAGATTGAAGTCGTCGAAAAGAAAAACCACGAACCGTTGTGCCGCGGGGGCTGGCGGAGCCTCTTTCGAGAGACCAGTTGGGGCGGAGGAGGAAGCAGTGACTGCTTCAGGTGAGTTTGCCCCATGTTCTATAACGGTAAATCCAGAAATTACTTGCGGCTTGCCACTATCGAGGAGTTGGAAAGTCTCTTTGGTCAGATTACCCACCGCTTTACCTTGGCTATCGCGGACTACAACAGGCACGAGCACTTCATTAACGTTGGACTTGATCACGGGGTTGGGAGAGGGCAGTTGTGGTTGCTGAGCCGCCAATGAGGCAGCGTACAGCAATAGGACGAGTTGGCTTAATGCGCCGAGCCGCCTGAAATTCGAAGGCATGTGAGTGACAGAAGCACCAAGAATTGCGCGGGAGTTTCTCATAACAGCCCTCACAATTCTATGCCCGTGAACACCCTTCTCAATGCCCTGACATCTACATAGCTTTCGGTAACCACGTGAGCAGTAGCTCCCGATATGTTCTAATCCCCACATGCCGCCAATCCCTTCCCATCGCATCAAGTCCGACGACGCCGAAATCGTCTACTGGGTCCTGGGCGACGGCCCTCCCGTTCTTCTTCTTCATCCCTTTCCCGCAAACCACGAATTCTGGCTCCCGGTCACTGAAACGCTTTCGTCACGTTACCGAATCATCCTCCCAGACCTTCGCGGACACGGCGAATCCACCGTCGGCGAAGTCCCCGCCACAATGTCAAAACACGCCGCCGACATTGCCCGCATCATGGACGAGGTTGATATCGGGCGCGCTCCACTCATCGGCGTCTCCATCGGCGGATACATTCTTTTCGAATTCTGGCGGAAGCATCGCAGCCGAGTCGCAGCGCTTGGCCTGTGCAATACGAAAGCTCCCGCCGATAACGCCAAAGCCCGTGCCGGACGCCTCCAGGCCGCAAACGACGTTCTCGAGCGCGGCACGGAACCGTTTTTGCACTCGATGGTGCAGCGCGTCATGAGCAAGACGACGCGCGAGACCCGACCAGATCTAGTCGACGACGCTTTGCGCATGATGCGTCAAATGTCCCCTGAAGACATCGCTCAGGTCCAACGTGGGATGGCCGACCGTCCTGACTCGGTCGACACATTGGAGACCATCGATGTTCCCACGCTGCTTGTCACCGGCGACGAAGACGTCAGCACCGGCCTCAACGAAGCCCAACTCATGCATCAGCACATCCGCGGCAGCGAACTGCGCGTGATCCCAAAAGCCGGCCACTACTCGCCTTGGGAACAACCAGAAGAAGCCGGGCGCATCCTGCGGCAATTCCTTGACTCGGTACGCAGCCCTGCCTGACACGCACGCCAGCCGCGAAGCGGCGAAAGAATGCAGCCCATGGCGCAAGCCATGGGTGCTTGCATTTTGGGAGGAACCGAGCTCCGGAGGAGCGAAAGAAACGTATGCACACGACGATTCCAATCTAATCAAATACGTCCGTGAGTGTCGCAGCAAAAACGTTCTTTTACTTGGAACGCAGCCTCCTAAGAGATAGAATTTGTGGTTGCCTCCACGACGAGAGCCAACCTTTAGCGTCAGCTTCTGTGTTTCATTCGCAGTCATTTTTCTAGATAAGTTAAGGAGCCATACATGGCAAAGCATCGCATTGGCATACTCACCGGAGGCGGCGATGTCCCCGGTTTGAACTCTGTCATCAAATCCGTCGTCTATCGCTCGGCGGAGATCGGATGCGAAGTGATTGGCATCCGCCGCGGCTGGGAAGGATTGACCCACGTCAACCTCAGCGATCCCGCAAGCAAGTCGCGATACATCCTGCCGCTGAACCGCGAGAACACTCGCACCATCGATCGCACCGGCGGGACTTTCCTCCACAGTTCGCGCACCAATCCCACCAAAATGAAGAAGATTCCTCCGGCTCTGCAGAGCCAGAAGTTCGAAGCGAAGGAATCGACCAAGAAAGGCGTGACCAGCACAGTGTACGATGTCACCCCGGCTGTGCTGAAGAACATTGAGACGCTCGGTCTCGACTACCTCATCGCCATTGGAGGTGACGATACCTTGAGCTACGCCGCCGAGCTTGATCGTCACGGCATGAAGGTGATCGCCGTTCCCAAAACAATGGACAACGACGTCCGCAACACTGAATACTGCATAGGCTTCTCGACGGCTATCACCCGTGCCATGGACGCCATCGACCGCCAGCGCACCACTGTCGGATCCCACGAGCGCATCGGCATCTTCCGCGTCTTCGGCCGCGACGCCGGCTACACAGCTCTTTACACCGCCTACGTCACCGCCGTGCGCTGCTGCATCCCCGAATACAAAGTCGACCTCAAGCACATGATCGAGGTGCTCATCCAGGACAAGCGCAACAATCCCAGCAACTACTCGCTCGTCATTCTTTCTGAAGGCGCTGAGTGGCAAGGCTACAAAGTGAAGGAATACGGCGAAGCCGACGCTTTCGGCCATCGCAAAAAGATGAGCGTCGCCGAAGATTTGAGTGACGAGATCAAGCAAGCCACCGGAGAAGAAACCGTAGTCAGTGACTTGACCTACGATTTGCGTTCCGGTAGTCCTGACTTCGTCGATCGCATGGTCGGATTCACCTTCGCAGGCATGGCGATGGACGCTCTTGAAGAAGGGAAATCCGGCGTAATGACCGCCATCAACGAAGGCTGCTACGCCATCGTCCCGATCCCAGATCCGAAGCTGGGTCCGCGCAAAGTCGACATCGAATCGATGTACAACACCGAGCGCTACCGCCCGAAATACGACCACAAGCTCGGCCTGCCGATCTTCCTGACTCGGCCGTAGTCAAAACTTGGGACCTTGCAATCAAAAAAGCCGCCCGGAACTGGGCGGCTTTATTTTCTCGCTACTATCTAGTATTCATCCGGCTCTTCCGGCGGCGTCGGATCATTGATGAAGTGTGCCGCGTCCATCGGTGCTGGAATTGTCTGGAATGTCCGCGGCGCCTGATTCAAATTGAAGTACCCGGTCAGGTCCGACTGAGCGCGCGCATCTGCAAAATTCAGCACGCCTTCCTCAAAGCCAAAGTTATATTCGATGAACCGCAGAATGCTGCCGAAATCCGCGCGGTTGTTGTCCACGTAAGCCGCGGGCGTATATGCCGAAACCACAAGCAGCGGCACGCGGAATCCGTATTGGTAGTCTCCTTGAGCGCCGCCAAGAATGATCGGCGCTTCATGGTCGTAATAGCCGCCCCAGTCGTCCCAAGTCACGAAGATCGCCGTGTCATCCCAGTACGTTTCTCCACTCGGGCACTTCGCTCGGTTGCCCACCGTATTCACAATCGACGCAACGAACGACGGACCGCCACCCGTATTCGATGTCGGATGATCCGAGTTTGGTGCCGTAGGCGTTACCCAGCTGACCCCTGGGAGGGTGCAGTTGTTAATGTCGGTTAGGACCGCGGCCGAATTGAGAATTACATCATTCAGGAAATCGGAGCCCGTGCAGTGTCCGATTTCTCCATTCGCCTGGCAAATGTGCTCGATCGCATTGGGCGATGTCCAGATGCTCAGGGGTCCGGTCGACGCGTAATACTTCCAACTAATGCCCGCCGAATCCAGCAGGTCGCTGAGAGTCTGATATTCGAAACACGGATAAATTGGGGGATAGAGCACCAGGTTCTCCCCGGCAGGTCCGATCAGCGGCACAGTCGTGCCAGGCGCGGTTGCGCATCCCGCTCCCACTCCGATCTGCAGCATATTGCCGGCAGCGAACATGCCCGACGCATCATCGCTGGCGCTCGCGGCTGCCGTCCCTCCGAATAGAAACAGATGCGCAGGAAAACTCGCCCCCTGATTCGTTTGGAACATGTAGTTTCCGAATCCGTACTGCGAGGCGATCGAGAGATACGGATTCATGATTCCCGCGGAATTGTCGACGTAAACGAACTGTGGATGTGGAGGGCAAATATCCTGTCCACAGCCGACATGAGCTGCGCCATCCATGCGGCAATGTCCGTTCGAATCCATATCGCACATCGCCATGAAACCGCTGTGGTCGTGATTCAGATCGTATCCGCCTGCAAGCGCCCACGGGCCTGGCTGGGTAAACCCCGTCGGCGAAGTGTTATCCAGCCAATTGCTGGTTTGAATGTTGTATTGCGATGTATTTGGCTTCGTACTGCACGAGTTGCTGTTGCCATACGGCGGCGCGCAGAGCCCTTGGAACATATTGTCAGGGGTCCGGTTTTCTTGATCCACGACAATGATGTGCTTGAAATTGGAGATGGGCCCTCCCGCGGCCGTCACTCTTAAACCAGCATAGCCGTGGAGTGCTCCCGAAACTGCCGTGAGGGCCGTGGCGCCCGTTGCCAGGGTTGTCACCAGTCCGCTGCTGCTCACACTTGCGACCTGTGGAACGGAAGATGTCCACGTCACCGCGTTGGTCAGGTTCTGCGTCGATCCATCACTGAATGTGCCCGTTGCCGAAAACTGCTGCGATTTGCCCACCGCGATCGATAAGCCCGTCGGCGTGATGGAAATCGAACTCAGCACCGGTGTCGTCGCGGTCACACTTGACGTGCCGTAAATCGAATTCAACCGTGCGGCAATGATCGCGGTGCCTTGCGTCATCGTCAGCACCATCCCGTGCCCCGCTGGTACTGCAACGGACATATCCGACGAACTCCAATAGGCCGAACTGGTCAGGTCCTTCTTCGATCCATCGCTATAATTTCCCATCGCGGTGAACTGGTGCCGGGCGCCTGCTGGTACTGAGAGGGAAGATGGAGTCACCGTAATCGACTGCAGCACACCTCCGCCCGAAACCGTTACCGTCGCCGAACCGCTGACTGTTCCGACAGTCGCACTGACAGTGCCGGTCCCAGACGCGACGGCTGTCGCCTTTCCGGTCGCGTTCACCGTTACAACCGAAGTTTCCGACGACGCCCACGTTGCCGTGGCGTTCACGTTTCGTTTGCTGCCATCGCTGAAGGTGCCGGTCGCAGTGAATTGACCACTATTCCCGGGTGTCGTCGTGATCGAACTCGGAGTCACCGTGATCGATGTCAAAGTAGCGGCGGGATTTTGCGAACGTCCCTCCCCATCCAACGTTGTGTGACTCTGGCCCGCGGCTGCGACCGCAAACCCTCCGATCGCAATCAAAACGACGAGGGACGCCAACGTTCCGAGCGCTGCTATTCGCCGATTAGTGCATTTCGATCTCAAACGAAATCTCAAACCCATCTTCACGACCTCAAAAACGTTAACGGATATGTTTGAATACCCACTCCCGCACCTGTTGACCGGCGGCAAGCAGATCTTCGCAAACATTCGTGCGCAGCATCAGTGATTGGAACCGTCCGCCTGAGGGGCCGGGCAGACTTTTTTCCCTAATATTTGGTGGGTAGGATCAATCGGGTGGGGGGCACCGCATCCTCTACCTGAATGAGAGCGATGTTGCCTTGGCCGCATGCGATTGTCAAGGCCATTGCGATGAATTCTCAATTCACATGCGAGAGTATGCACATTCTTGCAACGCTCACCTCTCGAGCGGAAGTAATTTGCGATGGTCGTACGCGATTTTCAGCTTTCTTAAGGGTTCCTGAACCCCTGCGCGCCGCCTTTTGCGGTTGGAGATCCGCCTACAACAGGCTCCGAGCGTCCCGCATCTCACTAACAACTCGCTCCGCTCCACCCAGGGTTTAGCCTGCCTGCCTTATGTGGTGTATTTCCCGTGAATTTGATGGCAAGCACCATTCGAAATAATTCGCGTTTCACCTCAACGTAAGAGAACTTTATTCATCGATAGGAGACAGCAATGAAAGCAGTAACGTTCGAAGGACCACGCAGCATGAAGGTCGAAGAGAAGCCCATGCCAAGACTTACAGCGCCCACCGACGCCTTGTTGCGCGTGACCACAGCCGCAATTTGCGGAAGTGACTTGCACATGTACGAAGGCCGCACTTCTCTGAAGAAGGGAACGGTCGTTGGCCACGAAATCATGGGAGTCATCGAAAAAGTTGGAGATGCCGTCCGCAGTATTGAACCAGGCGACCGCGTCGTCCTTCCGTTCAATATCGCGTGCGGATACTGCTACAACTGCGTACGCCAGAATACGCATGCCTGCCTCACCATGAGTGAACAGCCACACGCCGGCTATGGTTATGCCGGAATGGGGCCTTACTCCGGTGGTCAGGCCGAGGATGTACTCGTCCCATTCGCGGACTTCAACTGCCTGCGGCTGCCTGGCAAGCCCGGCGATCAGTTTGAGGACGACTTCATTTTGCTCGCGGACGTATTTCCTACGGGATATCACGCCACAGAATTGGCTCACGTCAGTCCGGGAAAGTCCGTTGCGATCTTCGGGGCTGGTCCCGTCGGCCTGATGGCCGCCCTGAGTTCGCAAATTAAGGGAGCCGCTGAAATCTATGTCGTTGACGATATCCCCGTGCGCCTCGACAAAGCTCGCCAGATGGGCGCGATCCCCATCAACTTCAAAGATGGAGATCCCGTGCAACAGATCAAGGAGCTCCGCCGCAACGACACGATTCACAAGCAGGCTCTGCATCCCCGCGAGGCCGAAAAACTCGACGGCGTCGATTGCGCCATCGATGCGGTCGGATATCAGGCTCACGACCAGAAGAATCCCTCGCGCGAGAAGGCAACTCAGGTCATCGAGTATTGCTGCCGCATCGTGAATCCTGCCGGAGCGATTTCACTCATCGGCGTCTACATGTCGCCAGATCCAGGCGCGCCGAACGAGCAAGCCAAGCAAGGAATCTATCCGCTTCCAATCGGTAAACTGTTCGACAGCGCAGTCACAATCGGCATGGGACAGGCGCCGGTAAAGCGCTATAACGAATACCTGCGGGACCTGATTATTCAGGGACGCGCCAAACCGAGCCAGATCGTCAGTCACCACATTCGGATCGGAGATGCGCCCGACGCGTATCAGCACTTCGACCGCCGCGACGACGGATACACGAAAGTGTTGATTCAATTCGAAGGAGAAATGGCGGCCTAGGGAACTCAGTCCTATTGGCCCGCGGACCTGCGGTTGGGAAGTACAACCGCAAGTTTGCGGGCTATTTCTTTGTCCCGGCAAACAGATGTCCTGCGCCGAACATTTATAATCTGTCTTCCTCACAAGGAATAAAGGACCTTTCTTTGGCACTGGACGAAAAAATCTACGAACTGCGGCGCGACAAGCTGAAACAGATTGAGGCTTTAGGCCAGCCCACTTACCGCAGCAAATACGACTTCACTCACACAATCCCGCAGATTTGGGCCGCGTTCGACAAGCCTGCCGAAGAGCTCGAGCAGTCTCGTGTGAACGTCCGCGTAGCTGGACGTATCATGGCTATCCGCCTTATGGGCAAGGCCGGTTTCGCTCACATTCAGCAGGGCGGCAAAAAACTTCAGATTTACGTCAAGAAAGATGCGGTTGGCGACAAAGGATTCGAACTCTACAAACTTCTCGATCTCGGAGACCACATCGGCGTCAGCGGATATCTCTTCCGCACGCGAACCGGGGAACTCAGCATTCACGTCGAACAGTTGGAATTCCTTAGCAAAGACCTTTTGCCCTTGCCGATTGGGAAAGACTTCGAATCTGAGAGTACGACTTCGGGTGCCGTTGAAAAAAAATACGGTCTTAGTGATGTAGAGGCTCGGTATCGGCAGAGATACGTTGACTTGATTGTTAATCCCGAAGTGCGCGAAGTGTTTCTGAAGCGCACAAGAATCATCCAGTCGATGCGGCAGACCTTCGACTCGCAGGGGTTTATCGAAGTAGAGACGCCCATGATGCATCCCATAGCGGGCGGCGCCGTCGCCAAGCCGTTCGTCACGCATCACAACACGCTCGACATGGATCTCTTCCTCCGCATCGCGCCCGAACTTTATTTGAAGCGTCTGGTCGTCGGAGGTCTCGATCGCGTCTATGAAATCAACCGCAACTTCCGCAACGAAGGTCTCGGATGGCGCTGGAACCCAGAGTTCACCATGCTTGAGGCGTATCAGGCCTACACCAACTACGAAGGCATCATGAACCTCACGCAAGAAGCCATCACGAATGCCGCGATCGCAGTAAACGGTAGTCCGAAATCAAAGTGGACGCGAACCGTCGATGGCAAAGAGGTGGTTGAGGAGCTTGACTGGTCGAACTGGCAGCGCATGACGATGCGCGAAGCCATCATTAAGTTCTGGCCGGAACGCTCTGGCGCAAAACCGGAAATGAACGACTTTACCAGTGCCGATGGGGTGAAAAAACTCGTCGAGCGCTTCAACGCTGGACATTCCCACGCTGCATACGATCCGGCTGCTCCAGTTGGAAAGAATATCGCAGCGTTATTCGAAGCTGCAGCAGAAGAGCACTTGATGCAGCCAACCGTCATTTACGAATTTCCAACGGCTGTCTCGCCGCTATCCAAACAGAAGCCCGATGAGCCCGATTGGACCGAGCGCTTCGAGATCTTCGCCGGACAGATGGAAATCTCCAACGGCTTCTCGGAACTCAACGATCCCGAAGATCAGCGTACCCGCTTCGAGGCGCAACTAAAAGAGCGCGAGCGCGGAGACGAAGAAGCTCACCAGATGGACGAAGACTACATTCGCGCGCTTTCCTATGGAATGCCGCCGGCCGGCGGCGTGGGTATCGGAATCGATCGTCTCTGCATGCTGCTCACCGATCAGCACACGATCCGCGATGTAATCCTCTTCCCTCAGTTGCGGCCGGAAAAACCAACCGGGGATGCATCGACGGAAGAGAAGAATTAAGTTCTCCGGAGATTCGTATCAGGGCACGGCAAAAGCCGTGCCGGGGCGAATCGCGAAAATAAAGATAGCGACTTCAGCCGCAGAGGCCAGCGACGTACCTAACAATGCACTGTGAGAAGTGCATTTCCGGATTCATACTCACCTCAGTTTTGGGCTCTGCATTGGCAGCGCTGCCGTAGTATCCAACGCGCTTGCGGGATACTGGGTCGGTAGCGCTTTGCCGTTTACGGCGCAGACTCAGCGCAAAACGCTCCTTGCGGCTTCTTTGGCGGCTTGCTTTTCTTCCGCGCCCCACTTGATCATTTTCTCGACTTCCTCCGTCCACGCTGCCTTACTAAGCCGTTGCTGCACAATGATCCGTGATTCGTGACACTCCCTGCATGGCCGTGATTGCCCCGCCGTATCGCGGCCAGCCTGCCGCGGGCCCGGGTAAAGGAGAGAGCCAAACCGGGCCGGCGGTTTTTTGAAGAGACATCTCGCCAGAAACGTTTCAGTGCGCACGGAATACTAGAAGATGTAGACCGAGTCAAACTGCAAGCGTGTTAGCCATGGCTCGCTCGTCCCAAGCGGACGACCGACCAGAGCCGTGAATCCGAGCTGGACCCTCGGGTCGATTTGGTAGAAGGAAGTAAACCGGTGCTGTGAAACATTTGTCCCCTGGCGAATATCGCTGTAGTTGAAGTTGCCCAGCACCGCTTCCCGCTCAATGTAGATTCGGGCATAGCCAAACTGGAAGTCACCCTTCTTCTGCAGGCGGCCGACCATCCCTTCCGCCCAATATCCGCGCCGGTAGTGCGAGTTGCACGGAGAATTTAGCGTCTGTTTGTAGGTCGTCGTGGCGGTGTTCGCTGGAGCCACAATAATGTTTTGGAGATTGGCGCAAGCTTCGGTGTTCTGCACATAGTCACCGATGAGAGTTACCGGAAAGCGATCGTATCCGGTATTGATGTCGATCTTGGCAATGTTGTCGAACAGTCCGAATTTCGACGCGAACTGCGCGCTGCTGACGGAACTCACTCCTGTCGGATAGGCTGTTCCATCCACCGTGATGATAGTCGTGGCTGTCGTCGTATACGTCGAATCCTGGACGGGATTTCCCACTCCCAGCCGTAGCAGACCCGTCAGCGGAGTTTGAGGATTCTTTTGGTTCTTGGTTGCAAGTGCGAGAGCGATGGAATCTGTTCCGCGGTAGTTGTAATAGCCGGAGTAAGCGCTCAGCTGCACGTGCGACCCCACTTGCCACTGCGTCTGCAGCTGGCCGCCGTAGGTGATTTGCTGGGTAATCCGTTTGTCAGTGGATGCTGTCCCGGCGACTTCCGCAAAAGGCAGTTGGAACCCAACTAGAGCGATGTGCTTCAGGACTGGAGTGTCGAGTTTGAATCCGAGCGTCTCGGCCGCACCCTCCGGATTTAGATCCTTATCCCACGTCAATTCGGTGTTGAACCAGGGGTAGCGGAACTTTCCGCCGACTACCGTCAAGTTTTTGAACTGGTCGGGAGTGAATTCAATAAATGCCTGATCGAGCGCAACCGGCTTTCGGGTGTAGAAGCCAGTAAGGGTCTGGTTTGTGGTTGTCGGATCATTGAGGTCGCCGCTGGCCAACGTGATTCCGGCCCGGAATTGCGAACCGAGGTTTGCGATTGCGTTAAACCGCGCGCGGATGCGAGCACGAGCGCGATCGAGTGACTGATCGCTGGGTCCTCCAAAGAATGGCTCTGCGCGAAGGCGTACGTCGCCGCTGAAAGAAATAGGGCCCAGGCCCTTGATTTCGCGTTCCAAATTGCGAATGCGCTCGTCGGAACTGCCCGATTGAACAGTCTGGGCACGGGAGACGTTCGGCGCTTGGGGAGTGTTGGTTTGCGGAGCCGCAGTTGAATCCTGAGCCTTGGCCGGTGCAGTTACAACAGGGTCTGCAGACGCGACGACGGCAGGCAGGGCTGGATCGGCCTTGCGTCCTGCCTCGAGAGCGTCAATCCGTTGCTGTTGATCATGGATCAACTGCTTCAACTGCTCCACTTCGGAGCGGAGTTGCTGGTCGGCGGACGGCGTGGTAGGCGCCTCGCCGGAAGGTGCGGCCGGAATTGCGTTCGAGGCGGTCTGGGTTTGAGCTCCTGCAACGGCCGTCAGTGTCGCGATTGCAAGAGCGGTTGAAAAGACGATTGTCTGGCGTTTCATAACGTACAGTACTCTCCTTTTGTGGCCTTAAGGGATCGTGTGTGTGGGTCTTCTTAAAGTTCGGGCGCTCGACAGCGGGGGCAGCGGCTCCGAACAGAATCTTCGCAATCGGGGACTATATACACCATAGTAATTTAATTAACTTACTAGACATTAAATCAAAATAAAGATCAGTTGCAATCTAAACCTGTGCTGGTTCTGGGTGAACCCTTGGCCTACGCGGGGGTCAGACCCCACTTATTCTGCAAATGCCGCTCCATGCCTTTGAAGACCACGCCGTCCACTACATAACCGATGGCAATGATCAGCAGCATGACCGCGATGACTGCACTCATGTCGTTCAGGTCGCGCCCCATCATGAGCACCTGACCAAGTCCGAGGCTGAGGTACAGCATCTCGGCCGTGATGAGTGACCGCCATGCGAAAGCCCAGCCTTGCTTCAGGCCGGATACGATGAAGGGCAAGCTGGCCGGCAGCAAAACGTACCAGAACAGCTTGAATCCCTTCGCCCCGAGATTTCTTCCGGCCTGCCCAAAGATCTTCGGCATCTGCTTCCGGCCATCTTCCATGGCGAGCGTAACCGACAGAAGCGATCCCATGACTACAACGAACAGAATCGCATTCTGATTCAGGCCAAACCAAAGCAGCGCCAGCGGCCACCAGCAAATGCTCGGTAGACTCTGCAGGCTGACGAGCAGGCCGCCCATAGTTTCCTCAAGGAACTTGTTACTCGCCACGCCGAGTCCGAGAACCATCCCGAGCACGACCGAGATGCCATAACCGAGCAGCACGCGCTGCATACTCACGCGGATCGCAATCCAGTAGGTGTGGTCCTGGAAACCGGCGTACAGAGCTTCAGCCACGCCCCACGGGCTAGGGAACAGGTAAGGCGGCCAGACCTTCAATTTCGCCAGCAGCGTCCACAACCCGAACAATGCCGCGTAAAAAATGATGAATCGAGCGGCTCGTTTCATACGGAAGCTCCTGGAGAGATCCGCGGCTTGATGCCATTTCTGTATTCTGCTTCGAGCGAGCGGTTCGTTTCCTCCCGCAGTTCATCGAGCACCGACCGCGCCGTGAGCGCAACCTCGGGATCTTCCAGGCTGCGTGGACGTGGCAAAGTGATTGAGAATTCACGCTTCACGCGCCCCGGTCGGAACGTCATCAGTACGACACGATCTCCGAGGCGCACAGCTTCACGCACATTGTGCGTGACAAAAATGATGGTGCGTCCGGTCTCGCTCCAGATCCTCTCAAGTTCATCGTGCAGCAGGTCGCGGGTCTGGGCATCCAGCGCAGCAAAGGGTTCGTCCATCAATAAGACATCGGGTTCGGTTGCGAGCGCCCGCGCGATGGCAACTCGTTGCCGCATACCGCCCGAAAGTTGATGGATATAGCTTTTCTTAAATTTCCCCAAATGAACCAGATGCAAATAATGCTCGGTCTTCTTGCGCCGCTCGCCTTTCGGAACACCCTTCATCTTCATTCCGAACTCCACGTTCTCCCCGACGGTGAGCCACGGGAAGAGTGCGTGATCTTGAAAGATCATGATGCGATCAGTTCCCGGACCTTGCACCGGATTACCATCCACCAGAATCTGTCCCGAAGACTGCGAATGTAGGCCGGCGATCAAATGCAGCAACGTAGATTTGCCGCAGCCCGAAGGCCCCACGATGCACAGAAACTCCCCGGTACGTACCTGAAGGTTGATGTGATCCAAAGCCAGAAGGCGTTCGCCCGACTGGGCCCGGTAGCTAAGGCAGATATCGCTCAGGCCGACTTTGGAAATTGCAGATGCACGCTCTCCGTCGGCATGGCTGACGAAAACTGGACCGCGCTTCACGCCATAACCCGGCAGCGGTTCTACGGGTACTGGGTGCCGGCGTGGAACTGTTTGGACATTCGTACTCATTGAACCGCCTTTCGTTTTTTCTGGGCGAGCGTCTCGTTCAGGAGCTTGAGGTCATAGAGGCCAGAAAGGTCGGGCATCTGGCGGCCGAGAAATCCATCTTCAAATGCCTGCTGAGCCGCGGTATTCAGCGCCGCGTGCAGAGGGTCATACGTCACTTGCATCCGCGAGAAGGCTTCTTCGAGAACATCGGACGGGAGAGGCTTGTTGGTTTCTCGCTGAATCTGCTCGTTCAGCAGCTTCTTGGCTTCTTTCTGGTTCGCGTTGATCCAGTCAGTCAGTTCGACGTGCGCGCGTAGCCAGTTCTTAACCAGATCCGGATGTGCTTGCAGGAACTTGGTATTGACCACGAGCAGACCAATGACGAATTGACCGTTGGGCCAAAGGGAACGCTCGTCAACAAAGAGTCTGCCGTTTCCTTCATGAATCAGCCGGGTTGCCCATGGCTCCGGGGCCCAGGCCGCATCAAGATCTTTTTTCAGAAAGAGCGTCAACTGGTCAGGATTCGCCATCGGCACGATCTGAACGTCCCCACCCTTGTCGTTCGTCTTCAAACCATTCTTCTTGAGCCAGTTGCGTAGAGCCACGTCCTGGGTATTCCCAAACTGCGGGGAGGCCACTCGCTTGCCGTGGAAATCCTCCGGCTTATTGATGCCAGCATCATTGCGGACAACCAGAGATGCCCCACCACTCGCAGCGCCAGCGATTACGCGAAGGGCCTCACCATTCGAGCGAACATAGCCGTTAATGGCAGGATTTGGGCCCACATACGTCATATCGAGTGTGCCGGCGAACAGCGCCTCGATTGCGGACGGCCCGGCGTTGAAGCTGGTCCATTGAATCTTGACCGACTGCCCCATCGCCTTATCGAACCAGCCATTGGCCTTACCCACCATCGCTTGTGCGTGTGTAATGTTCGGGAATGCACCAACCCGAATCACTGTGGGGTTCGACTGCGTCCAACCCAGAGATGTGACCGCCAGCGAAAACAGCAAACGAAAAGCGAGCCGTCTATTCACCCTTGTGCCCTCCGACAACCATCGGAAGAATGCTGGCCGTTTCTTTCTTCAGATTCTTGATTTGTTTGCGCGACGACTTAAAGGATGGCCGTTCTTGGGCAACCAGATCCGCCAGCGTAGTGTGATCGAGAATGCGGGCGGCAGCATCGCGAACATCTAGAAATACCTGGTACAGCGCGCTCTGCGGCAGTTCTCGGTCGATCAGTTCCCGGAGTTGATCCGCATCGCCGAACGGGGCAAGAGGCTCGTCGATCAGGCGGATGATCGCACCCAGCGCGATTTCAGCTGGCGCGCGCCGTAATTGATATCCGCCTTTGGCGCCCCGAACACTCTCCAGCAACCGCGCATTCTTTAGTTCGAGCAGGATGAGTTCCAGAAACTTTTCGGGCAGAGCTTCTTCGTAAGCAATCTGCCGGATCTTGATTGCGCCCTGCTGATAATGCCGCGCGAGCATCATCATGGCCTGCAGCGCATAGAGACCTTTTTGGGAGATTTTCATAGGCGCAGAGAATTATGCCATAAAGTCCATCAAAGTAATAGACATAATCGACGAAAAAGACAAAGCACGTGCTGGGCCAATCGTTTTCGTGGGAGAGAAAAAGGAATTTCTGCCGAATCAGCAACTTCGAGGCGGGCGGGGTCGGACCCGACGCACCCGATGTGAAGACCGTTGCAGTTTGTGCGCCGGAAAAAGTCTCGATTTCTGTGGAAAAAAGCAGAGCTGCGCAAGATCTTGCGCAGTCCGATCAGTCAGCTGATACGCGGATGATGATTACCGTCACATTATCCGGGCCGCCAAGTTCCAGAGCTCTGTGGACCAGCGCTTGGCACGCTTCTGTTGGCGAATTCGATTGCACAGCCCGCGAAATCTCTTGTTCTCTGACCACACTCCAAAGCCCGTCGGTGCACAGGACGAGTTGATCCCCCTCTTGCAAAAGGATGGGCTGCTCAGGTACGTCCGGGAAAATCTCTCGTCCCGACCCCAATGCCGCCGTAAGAATATGCCGCTGAGGGTGGGATTCAGCATCTTCGGAGCGAACGATTCCGGTTTCGACGAGGCGACCGACGTAGGAGTGATCGCGCGTTAGGCGGGACAGAGTGGTACCTCTGGATAGATAAAGCCGGCTGTCTCCAATGTGAGCGAAAAAAAGTTGGCGGCCTGCAATCGCCACCGCCGTGCACGTGGTGCCCATTCCCATGAACTGCGGATGTTCTTCGCCATAGCGCTGGATGGTCTGGTGAGCCGTCTGCAGTCCTGCAACGAGGGTGTGCTGCGGACCGCTCCCGAACTGCTCATCATAGATGTAGCGGACTGTCTCTACTGCCAGCCGGCTGGCTTCCTGTCCACCTTCGTATCCACCCATTCCATCGGCGACAACAGCGAGCCTGCCTTTGCGGAGGAACTCCTGCTCAGACTCGGGCTCCCAATAAAGATAGGAATCTTCATTGTTGGCGCGCAGCAGTCCAACATCACTGAGACTGGCGGCCTCGACTCCTGGCTTTGGATTCGTAGAATCAACCGGCATAAGTTGAGCAGCGCAAGCGGACTTGCAAAGATCGCTCAGCTTGACCCCCGGCGACCGAGCGAGTGATGGTGTCCCCCTCCGAATCCGCTCATTATAAGGGATGAGCGTCTTCAGTTCCGACGAGGTGCACGCCCGCCACTGACAAATTTGTGTAGCCTACCATTTCCAGCGGGGGTATGGACAGCGGACGCGATTTTGTCCGAAAAAGAGAACAGGCGTGCCATTCTCGAGTTGGCAACCCTCAGCATGCGAGAGTAACATCGTCGCTTCCCGAGGGCCCCGAATGAGATCAATTGCTCACTTTCGTCGCGCAACTTACCTCAACCTTTTCCTGGCGTTTTCGTTCATCTGCCACGCCGTTGCACAGACTTCCGGCGGGCAATCCTCATCGCTGCCTAGCGAAACACCGGAGAAACTTGTCCCCGTAACCGACACCTTCGACTATGTGAAGCGCGAAGTGATGATTCCGATGCGCGACGGCGTGAAACTGCACAGCGTAGTTGTGATTCCCAAAGGCACGAAGAATGCTCCCATCTTGCTGACGCGCACTCCTTACAACGCGAATGCTCAAACGGGCCATGCTGACAGCTCACACCTTGGTCCGATTCTGAACGGATACGACAATGCTCTAGAAGTGATCGTCGGGGGCGGATACATACGAGTTGTGCAAGATGTCCGAGGCAAGTACGGTTCCGAAGGCGACTACGTGATGACGCGCCCCCTGCATGGGCCACTCAACCCAACGCCTGTCGATCATTCGACCGACACATACGACACAATCGACTGGCTTGTAAAAAACATTCCGGAGAGCAACGGAAAAGTTGGAATCTTGGGAATTTCTTACGACGGCTTCCTTCCGTTGATGGCCCTTGTGAACCCACATCCGGCATTAAAGGTTTCGGTGCCCATGAACCCAATGGTTGACGGATGGATGGGCGACGACTGGTTTCATAACGGCGCATTTCGCCAGCAGAACATGCCGTATATCTACGAGCAGGAGGCATCACGCTCCAACACCGAACAGTGGTGGACCGATCACTTCGACGACTACGACGCGTTTATGTCGGCCGGTTCTGCTGGGGAACTGGGCAAGCGGCATGGTCTTCAGCAGGTCGGATTCTGGCGGAAACTGCTCGATCATCCCAGCTACGATTCGTGGTGGCAGCAGCAGGCCATGGACAAAGTCTTGGCGGCTCAGCCTTTGAAAGTGCCAATGATGCTGGTTGATAGTCTTTGGGATCAAGAGGACATCTACGGCGCCACCGCAGTTTACAAAGCGCTCAAACCGAAAGACACGAACAATGACAAGGTCTTCCTTGTAATGGGGCCGTGGTATCACGGCCAGGAGATCGGAGATGGCAGTTCTCTGGGCGCAATCAAATTCGGCAGCGATACCGGTTTGTACTTCCGCGAAAACATCCTGCGGCCGTTCTTGGATCAATACCTAAAAGATGGAGCTCCGAAAGCAAACATCTCAACGGTGACAGCATTCGAAACGGGCACAAATCAGTGGCGAAGACTGCCGTCCTGGCCTGCCGGATGCGAATCCGGATGCGGTCCTCATCCGAAGCCTCTCTATTTGGAAGCAGGATTCAAGGCGGGTTTTGACGTCCCCAGAGCTGGCGATCCCGCGTTCGATGAGTACGTTTCAGAGCCTGCCAAGCCTGTACCGTTTCGCCATCGGCCAATTCAGCCGGTCGGCTATGGGGGCGAGTTCACGTGGTCGGAATGGCTGGTGGATGATCAGCGGGAATCGTCCGGTCGTCCTGACGTGCTGGCCTTCACCTCCGATGTCTTGAAAGAGCCGGTTAAGATCAGTGGACAGCCCATAGTCAACCTCATCGCGTCGACCAGCGGCACAGATTCGGACTGGGTCGTGAAAGTCATTGACGTTTATCCGGACGAGGTCGCACCGCAAACCCACATGGGGGGATATCAGCTCATGGTCTCAGCAGACATCTTCCGCGGGCGCTACCGCGAAAGCCTGGAAACTCCCAAGCCGATTACTCCCGACAAGCCGCTTCTCTATCACTGGACCTTGCCCAATGCCAACCACGTGTTCTTGCCCGGGCATCGCATCATGGTGCAGGTGCAATCGAGTTGGTTCCCACTTTACGACCGCAATCCTCAGACGTTTGTGCCCAATATCTTCTGGGCCAAGCCCAGCGACTACAAAAAGGCAGTTCAGCGGGTATTTCATTCACCGGAGCAGGCAAGCTTCATCGAACTGCCCTTCGTCGAAAACGAGTAAGCTTCGGAGAAGGTTCTTAAGTAGCACAACAGGCCAAGTGGGTTCGTATCAGGGCACGGCTTCGGGCGTGCCACAGAGCAACGAGAAAAAGCGATCGGTTTTGGCCACTAGCTAGCGCTCGCCACAATGAATCGTCGACTAACGTCAATTTCATTTCGAATCGCGTTCGCCTTCTTGCTGCTGACTGCTTCTGTGTGCGCACAGTCCAAACGTCTTTGGGTTCTGCGCCCTTCGGGAGAAATGGTCGAATACGATCCCGCCACGTTTGCGCCGGTGCAGACGGTGAAGCTGCCACCGGATGCCGTGACGTCTCCATCGTCCTTGGAAATGAACCGGGCCGGGCAGATTCTGTTTGCTCCCTCGATTTCTTTGCCACTTTCCGATGAGGATGCGACAGCACCGCACAAAGTCTGGGTCTGGAACGGCCACGCGTCCACCAGCATCGATTTGGGAGTTCAGCGTAAGACCGAAGCCACTGGGTCGAATCAGGCAGTGACGGACCTCGTCCCCGTACCTCACCTCTCGGCCGATGGAGCATTGCTTTACTGGTTCGCCAACGAGTCACGTCGGCTCGAACGCGAGAGCATCGATTTGTCCACGGCGACGACGTGGAAGGCTTGGCGAACCGACCTCGAGGGCGGCGGGCGACAGGAAATTGCATCGACAAAGCTACCGGACTGCCGATGCCCCACAGGTTCCTGCGAAGAGAGTTGTCCGTCGGGAGCCGTCTGGGTTCCAGATACGGGTGTCGATGGATTTTTCCTTGTAACCCAGCTCGTCAACGGGCAAACCGCTACCGTCTACAAGTCGACCGCTGCCTATAAAGCCGATGCAGGGAAATGGAGTTCCACCGCGCTTCCCGAAGCACTGCAACACGTTCTGGATGAGGACCGTGGTGGAGATGTCATCGTCGAAGCGATACCTGACACCGGCTGTTGTGGCTGGTCAAATCAGAGTGATGATCAAACTCTCGTTTTCACCCAAGGCAAAAAGCTGAACATCTTCGATGAGCGCGAGACGTACAAGAATCCCGATTATGATGTGAGTTTTTTCTCCGCGAACGCGAAGCTGTCGCCCGATTCGAACCGGGTTGCCATGACTCTTATTGCGACAGCACAGGCCGGAAAACCTATTCAGATCTCAGATGAAGGAGAAGCAAATCCTGAAGAGTCGCAGCGAATTCGCAAGGCCCTGACGGGACTGCCGGCCGTTGCCGTCAAGACGATCGACGAGGCCTCGAAGCAAGTTTCCTTTGTGCCGCACGCGCTTTTAGTTGACTGGATCAGCGATAAGGAACTGTTGATCGTGGAAGACCACCTACTTGTTATTTACAACGTCGCGAGCGGCGCGAAGCACAAGTCGCCTGTGCGCGTGGAAGACGCTATGCACGTTTTCCTGCGCTAATCAATCGTGGCGCCGCCTCGGCGGCTGTCGTAGCGTCGTCTCGCCGCTACTTGCCTCTACTTCATTTCAGCGACCGCCGGCTTTAGCAGCAGATCCTGATAATCAAAGCTGAAGTCCGCGAGCGGCGAGACGGCCTCCATCTTTGCGCTGTCGATTGTTCCATCCGGATTCAGCGTGAAGGTCACGAATGCATCCTCAATAGTTCGCACGCGCCAGTGCGCTTTGAATGTGTCGTATTGCCAGTGCTGCAGATCTCCCACCATGCCAGGCGTATGGTCGAAACTGATCGTCAATTTGCCATTTTCAGAACGAATTGTGATCGGGCCGTACCACGCATCGTTGTATTTCCCGGCATATGCTTGCAGGGGAAGGGAAGGATTCGAGTTGGCGGCGCGGCCGCTTTCCGCTTTCTTCATCGTCTCAGCAGCTTCTCGCTCCTCGTCATCCTTCAATTTCTTGAAATTGGCGATCCAATCCGACGGGGGCACGTGCAGGTAATAGTCCAGGACGTGATAGAGGATCGAATCGAAGGCTCCGCCCTCTTCCGCATTCGTCAGGATGACAACGCCAAGCCTCTCGTCCGGTACAAGCATTACACGCGAGACAAAGCCGGCTACTCCACCTGTATGCCCGACCAGTTTACGGCCGTGATATTCGCGTAAACCCCATCCGAGCGCATAGTCGGCGAAGTTCGTCTTCAACCCTGCCAGCGCGGGAGGCGGATCGCCCGTTGGTAGAATCGTCTGCGGCGACCACATTTCTTGCGACTGCTTCTCGCTGAAGAGTCGGCCATCGTGGTCCACATATTTTCCTTGATTCAGCTGTAGCTGAACCCACTTCGCCATGTCGGCTGCGGAAGAATTGATCGATCCTGCCGGTCCGACGTTACCGAGATCCTCTAACGGAATTACCTGCAATTTTCCGTCGACGCGCGAGTGCGGGAAGGCATAGTCGTCGCCTGTCTTGTACAGCTTCATGCTGGTATTGGAGTGTTCCATGCCGAGAGGGACGAAGATCTTCTGCCGAATGTAGTCATCCCACGACGTCCCGGTTACGGCCGGAATAATCTGTCCGGCCGTCATATAGAGCAGATTGTCGTAAGCGTAGTGGCTGCGGAAGCTGGATTGCGGCTTCATGAAACGCAGCTTGTGGATGATCTCGTCCCTTGTGTATGTGGACTGCGGCCAGAAGAGAAGGTCGCCTTCGCCGAGTCCCATCCCGCTGCGATGAGTCAGCAGGTCGCGGATGGTCATCTCGTGCGACACGTAAGGGTCGTACATCACAAAACCGGGCAGCCGTTCGTACACGCGGTCGTCCCACGAGAGTTTGCCCGCGTCCACCAGTGTCGCCAGCGCAGCGGTGGTGAATGCCTTTGTGTTCGAGCCGATTGCGAACATTGTGAATTCGTCCGCCGGAGTCGGATCCCCCACCTTCCGAACGCCATAGCCTTTGGCCATGAGAATCTTGCCATCTTTCACAATCGTTACGCCCATGCCCGGGACATCGAAAGTCTTCATGGAATTGGCGACGTAGGCATCCAAGTCCGGTGGAATCGCAGTCTGCGCCGAGCTGCAAATAAGGAGGGACGCGAGCAGAACCGGCATGAAGCATGGGTTGAAAAAGGCTGTTGAGCGTGAAGGCCTCATTCGAGTTTCCTGACGTTTGTTTCTTGGGTACAAATCCAAGGCAGGAGATTAGAACACAGGAGAGGAGAAATTTCCGAGCTATGTAACTGCGAGGAAAAAAAGGCCGGAAATTGTGACCCAACAACCAATTTCCGGCCTGAGTGCAACGTCAATTCATGCGGTCCGAGACTACGGCCGTGATGTAATCGAGCAGGTGATCGATCTCCAACTCGCACTCCAAAAGCTCCTGCATTTGAGACGCACTGAAGCCAGTTCGGGCCGCAGCCTCTTGCAGAAGGTTGCCGTAGTCGGCCGCCTGAGAGCGGTCAAAATTCATTGCATGCTCCTAAATCTGTTTTGGTCGGAATTCCACGCCAATCAGCGCGGCGGTGTAACGAGACAGCGTGGCGGGAAGCCAACAAGCCTCGCCGCGGAACTCAGCGCGCCGGAAAAACCGGCAAGCTGGGTACGGACACTCGGCTACTCAGCACCGTATCGATCGAAGCAGGATGGGCCGGAAGTTCGGGTCGAAATTGGCCGCCAGAACCTCCGAACTGCCAATAGGAGAAGCAACTTCAGGACTGGGTATCGAAAAAACGGTAGCCACTGCGATGGCGGTAGGAGCAGTGGTCGCTTTGGCGTGAACCACCAGTGGCGCGGTTCCTTGGTGGAACGCCATGTCGTCCAGGTCAACGTCGGGCAACACTACGATCAGCAGCATGATGAAAATCAGGCTGCCGAGCACGAACAGCTTCCACGGGTTGACCGTCCACCGCGACATAATTCGCTCTTTTTTGCCAGAGTTCGGAACAGAAGTCAATCCCTCTCTCGTGCTTTCATTGGGATGCGCCTTGATGTGCAATACGATGCATACTCACATTTTGACCCGGGAAGACCGGATTTTCGTCGAATCTTCGATTTCAAAGCTGAGACCATGCGCGGCCTCTTTCCCGCCCAATGACCGCTGTACAATCCCATAAGCTTCGTATACAACCGTTCAAAGCATTGAGCGCTGGGGCGCTCTGGGACCTTACCCTTGTACGCCAAGCCAAACACCCTGAATGAGGTCTTGTCTCTCCTGGCCTCTAGCGGCGGGCAAATCCTTGCCGGGGGTACTGATTTTTATCCGGCTCTTGGCGAGCGTCTGCCGCAAGGCAAAGTCATTGACATCAGTGCCATCGACGAAATCCGAGGCATTTCGGTGCAAGGTGGGCACGTTCACATCGGCGGACTTACCACTTGGACCGAGGTCATTCGCACGCCCCTTCCGCCATGCTTCGATGCCCTTAAGCAGGCTGCCAAAGAGGTCGGCTCCGTCCAGATCCAGAACCGCGGCACTGTGGCTGGGAATCTTTGTAACGCGTCTCCCGCAGCAGACGGAGTACCGCCACTTCTGGCTCTCGACGCTGAGGTCGAACTGCTTTCCGCAGCAGGGAAGAGGCGCATACCCCTCACCCTATTTCTGACTGGAAACCGGAAAACGTTACGGGCGCCACAAGAAATTCTGACGGCTGTTATAGTTCCACGTCATATTGAAGGCGCTAGATCAGCATTTTTGAAGCTGGGCGCGCGACGATATCTGGTCATCTCCATCTCAATGGTCGCGGCGGTCGTGCAGACAGGCCCTGACGATCGTGTGACCGACGCCCGGGTTGCCGTGGGGTCATGCTCGGCCACAGCTCGAAGACTCACTCAATTGGAACAAGAGTTGGTGGGCCTTCCAGTTGCAGCCATCCCTGACGCTCCGAAGCCCAAGCATCTCTCTCCGCTATCTCCTATTGATGACATCCGTGCCACAGCCCAATACCGCGCTGACGCTTCCCTTACACTCATTCGCCGCGCTCTCCGGGCCTGTGTGGGGAGGTCGTAAGGTGTCCACGGTCTTGTCAGACACCCTGCCGCTCTCACTCAGGGTGAACGGCCGTGCGGTGAACATTACAGTGCCGGGTACGAGGCGCCTGTCACGCATCCTCCGCGAAGAACTGGGCCTTACCGGCACCAAGGTCGGCTGCGACGCCGGCGATTGCGGCGCCTGTACAGTTCTGCTCGACGGTGAGCCTGTTTGTTCCTGCCTCGTAGCGGTGGGCCAGGCAAGCGGTTGTCAAATCACAACGGTCGAAGGACTCGCTACCCGCACACCGCTGCTCGGACGCCTGCAAAAATCGTTCCTCCAACACGGGGCCGCCCAGTGCGGTGCCTGCACTCCGGGAATGTTGGTTGCCGCGACCGCCCTGCTAGACAAAAATCCGTCCCCAACCGAAGTCGAAGTCATGGATGCGATCGGCGGCGTCCTGTGCCGATGTACCGGTTATCGCAAAATCATCTCTGCCATCTTGGATACAACCAAGGCCGAACCACATCCTTCACGCGAAGCTCCTGCCGGAGGGGCAGTGGGAATGCGATTGGTGCGCCTTGATGGTCAGAAGAAAGTCGAAGGTTCCGAGATTTTTGGAGCCGACGAGACTCCCGAAGACGCCCTTGGAGTACGAGTACTACGTTCTTCGCATCATCGGGCGCGCTTTCATTTTGGCGACGTGACAAATTTCATCGCGACTCACCCAGGGATTGAATTGCTCCTCACTGCCAAAGATATCCCCGGCATCGACTGCTACGGGGTCATCCCACGCTGCGCCGATCAGCCAGTCTTTGCCCACGAAGAAGCCAGGCATCGCGGAGAAGCTGTGGCGGCGATCGTTGGCGAGCCGGGGATCCTGGAGAAATTGGATCTGACCCAGTTCCCAATTCAATGGGAGGAATTGCCGCCGATCAAGACCCTCGATGAAGCCCTCGCGCTAAGCGCTCCTAAAATTCATGAACATCGTGACGGCAATGTTCTCGTTCGCGGACGCGTAGTACGTGGCGATGTCGATCGCGCCCTGAAAGACGCCGACGTGGTTATTGAGCGCGAGTACGAAACCGGTTTCGTCGAGCACGCCTATATCGAACCTGAAGCAGGTTTTGCGCGTCGCGTCGGCGACACCATTGAGATCCAGGCTTGCACCCAGTCGCCGTACATGGACCGCAACGACATTGCCAAGATTCTCGGGCTCCAGCCCGAAAGGGTGCGAATCATTCCAACCGCCGTCGGAGGAGGATTCGGTTCGAAACTCGATCTCTCCGTGCAGCCGTTCATCGCTTTAGCCGCCTGGAAGCTGAACCGTCCCGTGCGCATGGTTTATTCCCGCACAGAATCGATTCTGTCGACCACGAAACGTCACCCGGCCAGAATGCGCTTGCGAGCCGGTGCCACGCGAGACGGCAAATTAACTGCGCTGGACTTCTCAGCCGACTTCAACACTGGCGCCTACTCGTCTTGGGGACCCACCGTCGCGGGACGCGTTCCCATCCACGCCTCGGGCCCGTATGTGGTCCCGAACTATCGCGCACTCACCCGCGCCGTACACACCAACATCGTCCCGGCAGGCGCGTTTCGAGGATTCGGTGTGCCCCAGGCTGCCATCGCGCAGGAGCAGATCTACGACGAACTAGCCGACCGCGTCGGCATGGATCGCCTCGAATTTCGCATCCAGAATGCCCTCACCAACGACACTCCGACCGTTACGGGTCAAGTCCTCGGTGAGGGCGTGGGAATTCGCGCGTGCCTGGAAGCGCTGCGTCCGACGTGGAAGTCAGCGCGCGAAAGTGCCGCCCATTTCAATTCTTCATCGAACGGACCCCTGCGGCACGGCGTGGGCGTCGCAGGCATGTGGTACGGCTGCGGCAACACTTCGCTACCGAATCCGTCCACAGTGCGCATAGGCCTAAAGCCGAATGGCCGCATCGCTCTCCATCAGGGCGCAGTCGACATCGGCCAGGGATCCAACACCATCGTCACGCAGATCTGCGCTGACGCCGTCGGTGCGCCGATCATGTACTTCGATCTTGTCTCCGGCGACACCGCTATTACTCCCGATTGCGGAAAAACTTCGGCCTCTCGTCAAACCTTCGTGACGGGCAAAGCCGCGCACATGGCCGCAACCAAGCTTCGCGAAGCGATCCTGAAACTCGCCGGTGCATGCAAATGCGGAGAGATTCATTTTTCCAGCGACGGAATCAGTGTTACCGAGAACGGCGCCTCGCATCCGCTCGATCTAGAATCCCTGCCGATCGACCGCTACGGTTACGTCGTTACCTGCGAGGAAACCTTCGATCCGCCGATCACTCGTCTGGATGAGAACGGGCAGGGAACTCCGTATGCGGTCTATGGCTTCGGCGCCCACATGGCCGAAATCGAAGTTGACATGGAGCTTGGCACGGTTCGTGTGCTAAAAGTCACAGCCGCACACGATGTCGGCAAGGCAATCAATCCGACGTTAATCGAAGGCCAAATCGAGGGCGGCGTCGCGCAAGGAATCGGCATGGCGCTGATGGAAGAATTCTTCCCGGGCAAAGGCGAGAACCTTCACGACTACCTCATTCCCTCTGCCGGTGATGTGCCGGAGGTGGAGTCCATCCTCATCGAAGATCCGTCATCCATCGGTCCCTTCGGCGCGAAGGGAATCGGCGAGCAAGCGGTGATTCCAACCGCTCCCGCAATTCTCAATGCAATCCACGACGCAGTAGGTGTTCGGATCCACAAAGTTCCAGCCACTCCCGATCGAGTACGCGCTGCAATCCTGGCGAAACGTGGAGGCGCTCGTGCCTGACGACGCCATCCGCTGCGACGCCTGCCCCGTGCTCTGCTACATCAAGCCGGGACGCACAGGCTCCTGCGATCGCTACGGCAATCATGACGGTAAACTCGTGCGTCTCGATCCCCACGTCATGCTTGGCCGCGCCGTCGAACGTGGCGATTCTCTCGTGCCATTCCTGGAACGAAGCGAGAACTGGGACGGAACTCTCGTCAGTCACGGCGACACGTTCGTCACTGCCATCGGCGCAGGAACCACTTATCCCGACTATAAGCCGGCACCGTTCATCATTTCCTCGCAGGTTGAAGGCGTCGACATGGTCACGGTCGTCACCGAGGGCATTTTCAGCTACTGCGGCGTGAAAGTGAAAATCGATACCGACCGCCACTTAGGAGACGAATGCAGTACGGTGCGTGCAGATAGCGAAGCCGTCGGGCATGTCACGACCAGCGAATACGGATCGCAAATGCTGTCGCTCGGCGGAGTACGTCACCTTACAGGTGGTAGCCGCCACGAGGGAACTGCGACCTGTGACGCGTTATTGAATCTCTGCAACGGAAAAGCTGTTGAACTTGAGATCGAAAAGGGCGCGACCGTCGTCGTGCAGGCAGGGAAGGCCCCTATAGTTGACGGCGCGCAGGAAGAACGAATGCGCGTCGGTTGCGGATCCGCCACCATCGGTATGTTCGCCAAGCAGTGGTTCGGCAAGGTGGATGAGGTCGTCGTCGTTGACGACCATATTACCGGCGTCCTTTCCGAACATCAGGCCGGAAAATTGCTCGATATTCCAGAGACCGGAATCAAGTTGAAGGGAAGAAGATCCACGCCCGGCCGGTACTTCCAGGTGGCGGAACCGGGTACCTCCTGGGGTGGAACGAACATCGACGACCCGCTCTTGATCCTCGGCAAGTTCAACGCAAAAAAAGCATGGCCGGGACTCCGCTTGCTCATGGTCAGCACGACCGGAGAGCATCATGCGTACTTCGAACTGGACCAAAACCTGCGCCCGAAACAGGCGGAGCTGCCCGCCGCGTTGCGGGAGTCGGTCGCGAGAATCAAAGAAAACTGCGAACCCGCCCTCTGTACGGTCCTCTTTATGGGCGGTGCCGGTGGCTCCCTTCGCGCTGGCGTCACTGAGAATCCCGTCAGACTGACTCACTCCGTTCGTGATGCTCTGACGCGCGTAACCTGTGGCGGAGCGCCGGTGTACGTCTGGCCCGGAGGCGGCATCACCTTTATGGTCGATGTGACGCGCATGCCGCAGAATGCTTTCGGCTATGTGCCGACTCCGGCCCTGGTTGCGCCCATTGAATTTACGCTGAAACTGTCGGATTATGCTGCGCTGGGTGGTTATCTGGATCACGTGCGGCCGCTCGACTCCATCTCCTCGGAGAAAGACGGGATGCGCCGAGTAGCTGCCCATCAGCGAAATCCATGGCCGCTAGCGGGAGCGAAATCAAAGTGATGCCGCGTGCACAAATGCGAGTGTTGCCAGACAGCCGCAGGCTCCATCTTCACGATGGGCCCATTGATCTGATCGTAGAGGCCTTTGGTGCCTTCCCCGAGGTTCAGGCAGCATACGACGCCGCCTGCGCCCGCTTCCCATCTGTGCTCGACGAACTCTGCGCGGAATTAACGCTTCTGCGACGGCAATGCCATCCCGATTCGAGGTGGCCCGAGGGCACAGTCGCGCGCAGGATGTTCGCCGCCGTTCTCCCCTACGCCGGAGAGTATTTCATCACACCCATGGCAGCAGTCGCCGGTGCGGTCGCGGAAGAGATTCTTTCCGCTATGAAAGAGGCCGCTCGCCTCTCGCGGGCTTATGTGAACAATGGCGGGGACATCGCCATCCATTTGACGGAAGGGGAAACGTTCGTGGTGGGCATGGTCGAACGCCCTGATCGTCGTTCTTTATTCGGCATGCTGACCATCTCTTCCGCAGACCCTGCACGCGGGATTGCGACCAGCGGCTGGCGTGGACGCAGCTTCTCTCTGGGCATCGCCGATGCTGTCACCGTTCTCGCGGATCGCGCTGCCGCAGGCGACGCAGCCGCGACCATGATCGCCAATGCTGTCGATCTTCCCGGAAACCCGCGAATTTTGCGCATCCCTGCCTGCGAGCTCGCGCCCGACAACGATCTCGGGGATCTCTTAGTCACTCATGGCGTCGGGGCTTTAACTTGCCGTGACGTAGATGACGCGCTTGCCTCAGGCGTATCTACGGCTGAAAGATTGCTGAGGGTCGGCCTCATCCGCGCCGCCGCTTTGAACCTCTGCCACGAAACACGTTTGGTCGGTGTCACTCAAAAAGAAATTTCCGCTTTGCCCGAAAGGAGCCTGGTGCATGCCTGAGGTGCTAGCGCGGAAGAAAATTACCTGCGTCGAAGAGATCCTTCATGAAGGCGGTCCGGTCGCCGGGAAACCGCCGCTCCGAGCCGCAAGCCTCGTCGTGATTCGAAATCCGTTTGCCGGATCGTATGTCGCCAAAATCGAAAGCTTCATGGATGACCTCAAGCCGCTTGGGTTGGAGATGGCCCGTTCCCTGGTCAAGGCTCTTGGCGGCGATCCAAAATCGGTGGAGGGTTACGGCAAAGGAGCTATCGTAGGATCCGCGGGCGAACTCGAGCACGGAGCCTTGTGGCACGTACCCGGTGGATATGCCATGCGAGAAGTATTAGGTGGAGCGAAAGCGATTGTTCCGTCGACAAAGAAGGTCGGAGCGCCGGGAACGCGGCTGGATGTCCCGATCACACACATCAATGCGGCTTATGTTCGCAGCCACTTTGACGCCATGGAAGTTGGCATTAACGATGCGCCGCGTGCTGACGAAATTTTGTTGGCCCTAGTCATGACTACCGGACCTCGCGTCCACGCCCGCGTCGGTGGGCTGAAAGCTTCCGAGATCAAGGGAGAAGACGGTCTGCGTTAACCTGAACGGGAAAATCGAGATGAAAGCAAAGATTCGAAAGATCGCCACCTTTGTCGAAGAGACGCAGCGCGAGATGGATAAGGAAGTAACGCCCTCAACGCGCAAAGCCGCCGCCGTCGCGGTGATCGAGAATCCATTCGCAGGGAAGTACGTCGACGACTTATCCGAATTGATGGCGATCGGAGAAGAGTTAGGAGAACTGCTGACGCAGCGGGCGGTCGCCGCGCTTGGTATTGAGGGAACAACAGCCGAAAGTTACGGCAAGGCTGCTGCTGTCGGCGAAGATGGCGAACTCGAACATGCGGCCGCCATCCTTCACCCAAAGCTGGGCACTCCTGTACGCCGCGTGCTCGGAAAAGGTGCGGCTCTGATTCCGTCTTCTAAAAAACGTGGCGGATTAGGAGTGGTGCTCGACATTCCTCTTGGCCATAAAGATGCGGCATTTGTTCGCAGCCATTTCGATGGCATGGAAGTTCGGCTCAACGATGCCCCGCGCGCGAACGAAATCGTAGTGGCCATTGCAGTAACCGATAGTGGCCGCCCGATCCCGCGCGTCGGCGGGCTCACCAAAGATCAGATCAAAGGGGAAGACGGACTGCGTTGACTCGGTATAGTTCCTGGTCCATAAAGACGAAGACGGGCGGATAATACATACTCAGGAAAGGACACGGGGAGCCAAGGAGGTACAACGTGTCTACCCAACTTTTTCGCTCGCTCGCTCTGCTATCGACGCTCTGTGCGCTGATTTTGACCGAACCTACGTACCGGCCCAGTGCCCAAGGCCAGACCGACCTTTTCCTTGCCCTCCAGACACATATGCCTACCCGCCACGGGGATGTTCCTCATTGGAACCAGCAGGAAGCGCCTGTGGTGCCACAAGCCGCCGGAAAGCTCGACACTGCCGAACTGCAACGCGAAGCTCGCGAACTCCTTGAAATTTCTCAGTCCTTGCAGACGGATGTGCAATCTGTGATCCAGGGGATGCACCCGAAAGACACAGCCGACAAGCTGAAGAGGATTCAGAAGCTCGCCAAACACATGCGTTCGGAAATTGAGCCCTGATCCGCCAAGAACATGTCAGTTTCCTGCGTTTCAGTCTAGAATCGTCTCGCCATGAAAAAGCTTATCGTCTTCCTCTGCGCGTTGATCCCTCTCGCCGCCTTTTCGGAAACAGCAAAGCGTCCCCGCATTACCGGCATCGATCACGTTGCGTTCTATACGACTGCGCCTGATGGCGTGAAGCATCTCTACGCCGAAATCCTTGGACTCCCCTCCGCTGGTCCCATCGAACTCGGTGAAACCGTCCGCTACATGTCGGGCAGCCAGTGGGTCGGATACAGCCCCGCGCCTGATCCCAACGCCACTGATCGCATGGACCACACCGCCTTCACAACGGCAAACGTCGAAGCACTACGCTCCTATCTCACGTCCAAAGGACTGAAGCCCAGCGACGTTGAAACGCGCTCCAATGGCAGCAAAAGCTTTTTCGTCTCTGACCCCGAAGGCCACAAGATCGAATTCGTCGAGCGCGCCAAAGGTGAGTTGGTACCTGTTTCGCGTAATGCCGTCTCCCGACGCATGATTCACGTCGGATTTCTCGTCTACAACCGCGCAGCCGAAGATCATTTCTATCGCGAAATCCTTGGCTTCCGCCCGTACTGGCATGGAGGCATGAAGGACAACGTAACGGACTGGGTTTCACTCCAGGTTCCCGACGGCACCGACTGGCTGGAATACATGTTGAATCAACCGGAGCATCCCGATCTCAAGTTAACTGGCGTGATGAACCACATCTCGTATGGCGTTTCGGATATGAAGCAAGCCCAGGCACTGATCGAATCCCACGGCTGGAAAGAGCACGGCGAAGAACACGCGCAAATGGGACGCGACGGCAAACGGCAACTTAACGTCTTCGATCCAGACCACACGCGCATCGAGTTGATGGAGTTCAAGCCCGCAGAGAAGCCGTGCTGCAGCGACTTCACCGCACCGCATCCGACCGAATGAAATGAAACGAGTGCACTGCGCGAAATGCGCTCAGACTTTGATGAAAATGCGTTTGCGCCACAGCAGCCAAAGCAGCAGCCAGCAGAACATCACCGCGCCAATGGAATACACCAGCGACGCGTTCGGCGCGTTCAGGCCGAACGAGACCAGCCATGCCTGTGCGGCTTCATGCCAGTTCATCGACGCGCCACTCGGGCTTTTTGCTGTAAACGTATATCCCGGTCCCCAGACCACGGAATCCGCTAGAAATCCTACAATCGCGTTCATGCCGAAGACGAGAATGGGCGTAGTCCACGCCCCACGCCAGTTCTTGATTTCGATGATCCAGTAAAGCAACCCGAGAAATGCAAGCGCAAATCCCCCGGTCAGCAACACAAACGAACTGGTCCAGAGATTCTTGTTGATCGGGAACCATCGATTCCAGAACAGCCCAGCCGCAAGCCCAACAACTCCCACGCAAATCATCCGCACCACCTTCGTGCGCGGACTTGCGTTGGACCGCAGCCACTGTCCCGTCAGCACTCCAATCAGCACCGTCCCAATCGCAGGGATGGTACTGATCAGTCCCTCTGGATCGCGAACTCCGTTATAGAGTCTTCCCATCAGCAGCTTGCGATCCATCCACGCGACAATATTTCGTTCAGGATCCATGAACGGAATGTCGTGACCGGGAACGCCAAATCCCGGAACCGGCACGAATCTCATAATGGCCCAATAGCCCGCCAGGCAGGCGATGAGAGCGATCAGTTGTCCTTTCCAATTCGACCAGAGCACGAGCACAGCCGCAGCCAGATAGCAAAGCGCGATCCGCTGCGCGACTCCGTAAATCCGGTACGAGTGCCAGTCAATTCCGACAAAAGGCGAGGCGTTCTCAAGGAACCCAATACCAATCAAAATCAGGCTTCGCCACACTGCGTGCACAAAGATCTGCCAACGCGAGTCGCCCCTCGCCATCCGCGCAGGGAACGAGAACATCATCGATACACCAACTAAAAAGACAAACGATGGAAAAATGAAATCCGCAGGCGTCCAGCCATTCCACTGTGCATGTTTAATCGGACTGTACGCGAGTTCGTCGCTTCCCGGATTGTCCACCAGGATCATTCCCGCTACCATCAGCCCGCGGTACACATCCACCGAAGTGAGACGCTGCGAGGTCGGCTTTGAGACTGTTCTCGCCAGGGTACTGTGCGGAAGATTTTCGGTTGTAGCCATAATGTGTGGAATTCGCCACAACTATAGACCTGTCAGACCTGACTGTCATTTGTCTGCATCCACCGGTTTCATTTTTGCGTTTACTTGGTCCAGTTTGGAACGGAGCCTTCCGTCTCTCTTTTGTTACAATCGTCTCGCCATGGCAACAGCCGAGCTGATTCTTGTTCCCTCTCAAACAGTGAGCACCAAGGGTGATGGCCCTGCAGTGGACGTCAGTGGCGCATCCAATCGCGTCTTCCTCGTCACGCTCTCGATAACCAAAATCATCGAGCAGGAATCACTCGACGTCAGCATTTTCGGCTCTGCCGATGGCGCCGCATGGGAACCGAAATCGCTGGCTGCATTTCCTCAGGAGTTCTACGCGGGTGAATCGCCGCTCCTCCTCGACCTCACCGCAAATGCGAATATCAAGTTCGTTCGCGCCCACTGGGAGGTCGCCCGCTGGGGGCGAGGCACCGAAACCCCAATGTTCGAATTCGGAGTGACGTTAAAAGAAATTCCGCCCCAGATCCTGCGAGAAGCCAGAGCAGAAGCCAAGTCCCTGGCGTAAAGCGAAGCCTGAAGCCCGGTTCCTTTATATTGATCTGTACATGAAGATAGCCTCGGAAATCCTATTGCGCCCGGCGCGCAACATTCGCGGAAGTGTCCAGCTTCCCGGAGACAAGTCCATCTCCCACCGCTACGCCATGCTGGCCGGCATTGCAGAAGGCCCTTCGCGTCTCGAGAACTATTCCACCGGGGCCGACTGCGCCAGCACCCTCGGATGCATGAAGGCGCTCGGGGTGACCTGGCAGCGCAAGTCCGACCAAAATGTAATTGAAGTACAAGGTCGCGGACTGGCTCTCTCCGCTCCCTCGCAGCCGCTCGATTGCGGAAACTCCGGTTCTACCATGCGCATGCTGAGCGGCATTGTTGCCGGGCAGCCATTTACCAATGAGATGGTCGGCGACGAGTCTTTATCCCGCCGCCCCATGGAACGCGTGATCAAGCCGCTCACCGCAATGGGAGCGCGGATCGACTCGCAGCAAGGCAAGCCTCCACTTCGAATTTCCGGCGGCCAGTTGAAAGCGATCGACTACAGGATGCCGGTCGCCAGCGCCCAGGTGAAATCCTGCTTGTTGTTCGCAGGGCTTTTCGCGGACGGCGAGACCGTCGTCGAAGAATCCGTCCGCACGCGCGATCATGGTGAAGTCGCTCTGCGCGCCTTCGGAGCACAACTCGAACGCAAGACGATCGGCGGAGGCAGCGAAGTCCGCATTCGTGGCGGCCAGCGTCTGCGCGGCATCGAAGCCCGCGTCCCCGGAGACCTCTCCAGCGCCGCTTTCTTTCTCTGTGCCGCGGCACTCTTCCCCCACTCAGAACTCACCGTCCCCAACCTGCTGATGAATCCCACGCGCGCCCGCCTGCTCGACATTCTCATGCAAATGGGCCTGCATATCTCGGTGACGCAACTCGATGAAATCAACGGGGAACTGGTAGGCAGCCTGCAGGTAAGCGGCGGAAATCTGCGAGGAATCACGATCGCCGGTGCCGACTCGCCCGCGCTCATCGATGAAATTCCTGTCCTCGCCGCCATTGCTCCATTTACCGAGCAGGGAATTGAGGTTCGCGATGCGAAGGAATTGCGCGTGAAGGAATCGGATCGAATCGCGTCGGTCGCGGCCAATTTAAGAAAGATGGGCGCCGAAGTCGAAGAACGAGAAGATGGGCTGAAAATCACCGGCCGCCAATCTCTGCATGGGGCAGAGCTCGATTCCTTCGGAGATCACCGGATTGCGATGGCCTTCGCCATCGCTGCTCTGCGCGCTGAAGGCGAAACTCTCATCCGCGGCGCTGAAGCTGCTGCTATCTCTTACCCCGCTTTCTTCCAAACGCTGGAATCTCTTTCCGAAGCTTGAAGTTGTTATCGCGCCAGTCCATCGAAGCATCCGTTTGAAGTTGCGGCTCCTAGCCTCGCCGCAACTCTTCTATAAAGATGATTACAGGTGGCTACCAGTGCCTGGCCGACGTTACCGACGTGACCTGCACTATTCCTCTTTTCGCTTAGAAAATACTTAACACTGACAGGCAAACAACATTAGTTCTGGGGGATTACGATGCGCATCACTCGTCTCTGCGCGACGCTACTGATCATGGCTGCTTCCATGGCGCATGCCAAAAATCCGAAAGCGTACCAGACCGGGCAGATCGCTCAAGTGAGTTCCCTCGCATGTACCGCAGAGCAAAACAACACACAGCATCTCTGTCCCGATTACACTCTCGAATCCAACAACGTCGCTTATCACATTCGTCCTCGCGATTCCCGGCATGCCCCGACTCTATCAGTCGGAGAGCGAATGCAGTTCCGCCGGAACAAAGGAATGATTCTTCTGCGATCGGAAGCTGCTGGCAGTAAAGAGAGACCCTTTGTGGTGATTTCCATCTCGCCCGCTTCCGACAACACCGCAGATCTCCACCCAGTGCGCCTAAATCATCTGCAATAACAAACTCGTCATCACATGACTGGCGGCCTTCGTGGCAGTCAGTTCTGCATCTGCGCAAATACCGTAGTGTGACTCACATCACGGCAGTCGCCACAGGCTTCCGCCATAGTGAAAGGTGCCGGACTCTTCGCAATCCACGGTGGTTTTGGAAAACCGCTTTCCTCTCGTCAATCCCTGGGTCGTCACCGTTTCGGTAATGTTGGCGACCTTCATGGAGGTTCTCGACACTACCGTCGTCAACGTCTCCATTCCTCACATCGCCGGGAATCTAGGATCGACCAACGAGGAAGGCACTTGGGTCGTCACGTCATACCTTGTTTCGAATGCGATCGTTCTTCCGATCTCTGGTTGGCTAGCGAACCACTTCGGCCGCAAACGCCTGCTGCTCGCCTGCGTCGCCGGATTCACCATCACATCACTGTGCTGTGGACTGGCCACATCCCTGGCACAACTCATCATCTTCCGCGTCCTGCAGGGGCTTACTGGCGGCGGCCTCCAGCCGCTCGCTCAGGCCATCCTCCTCGAAACTTTCCCCAAAGAGCGCCACGGTCATGCCATGGCGGCCTTCGGTATCGGAATCTTGCTGGCCCCCATCCTCGGACCTACACTCGGCGGCTGGATTACAGACAACTACAGCTGGCGCTGGATCTTCTATCTCAATCTCCCGGTCGGAGTCCTGTCACTGTTCTTGATGAATCGATACGTATTCGATCCGCAGTATGTCAAACGCGGGAACGGCAAGGTCGACCTCTGGGGAATCGGATTGCTTGCGCTCGGTATCGGCTCGCTGCAAGTCTTGCTTGATACCGGCCAGCGCAAAGACTGGTTCTCCTCCGACTACATCGTGATTTTCACTGGGTTGTGCGTGTTCGGTCTCGTCGCTCTCATCATCCGCGAATTGATTACTGACCATCCGGTGGTCGACTTGCGTGTGCTCAAGGATCGTTCGTATAGCGCCGGAGTATTCCTCATCAGTCTTCTGGGCTTTGTTCTCTATGCCAGCCTCGTTCTCCTGCCTCTCTATTTGCAGACTCTGATGGGCTATCCCGCGTACAACTCGGGCCTCGCGCTCTCGCCGCGCGGCATCGGCGCGCTGCTCTTCACTCCTCTGGCCGGACATCTCACCACGAAGACGGATCCCCGCCGATTGTTGCTGGTCGGATTAATCCTTGGCTCGATCACGATGTTCCAACTCTCTGGCCTCAATCTCTACGCCGGATTCTGGGACATCTTTTGGGCCCAGATCCTGCAAGGCGTCGCGTTGAGCTTCCTGTTCATCCCGCTGATGTCGCTTGCAATGTCACACATCTCGCCGCAAAAAATGGGGAACGCCACCAGCATCTTCAACCTGATGCGCAACATCGGCGGCAGCGTCGGTATTGCCATCATGACTACTTTCCTGGCGCGGCGTACCCAACTCCACCAGAATCATCTGGTCTCGAATGTGAATCCGGCCAATTCCCAAGTGCTTCGCATGCTCCATGGCATGCAGGCCAACTTCATCGCCCACGGTGCCGATGCGGTCACCGCTTCGCGCAAGTCCATCGCGGCCATGTACGGATTGGTCCAGCAACACGCTTCCATGTTGGCCTTCGTAGAAGCTTTTTGGCTGATGGGCGTCGTCTTCCTCCTGATGATTCCATTCCTGCCGCTCCTGGTGTATGACAAGAAGAAGCGCACAGCCAAGCCCGCTTCGAGTAAGCAAACTTTCGCAAAATCTTCTGCCTCGCACACAATTGCTTCGACTGCAAATCAGCAGGTATTCGACAACGTGCCCGACGAAGTTCCGGAAGAAGAGCACGAACTCGTGCTCCACTGACGACAAGAATCCAACTTGTGCTCTGGGCCGGGACACAAACTGAAACGACAATCACAGAAGCGAGATGCCAAGAGCTAACAGCTAGAAGCTACAACCCTGTGATACAGTAATGCCCACTCGCTCAAGCTGGCTGTGGGGCCGGCTCGTCCTGAGATTTCCCCTCGTCGAAGGAGTCCTATGAGCACCCTCCGCGATCTCATCCAGAACCGCAAGTTGTATACCGTAGACGTGACCCGCACCGTGCTCGAAGCCGCACGCTACATGATGGAACACGCCATCGGCGCCGTTCCCGTTCTGCGGAATGGTGACTTGGTCGGCATTCTTTCTGAGCGCGACATTATGAATCGCGTGGTCGCTGTGGGGCGCACACCGGGAACGACTGCAGTATCAGAAGTTATGACCGCCAATCCTCGGGGCGTCTCCATCGATGAGAGCATTGAGGAATGCCTCTTCATCATGCACGAGTTCGGATTCCGCCACCTGCCGGTTCTCGATGGAAAGGAATTGAAGGGATTGGTTTCTTTACGCGATGTGTTGATGCGCCAGGCAGCCGAGATCGAGCGCCAGACCCAACGCGCAGCATCGTAGCAATATCAGGAATAAGCGGAAGAGCAGGTTAGAGCAGAACAAAACCGGAAAATGCAGCAGTCAGTGTGTGGGTTTTAATTGCTCAATTATTAAATTGCTCAATTTCTAAATTCCCAATTGCCCAATGCCCTAGTTCGTCTTGGGCGGTGCTGTTACGGTCAATGAAACGGTCGGGCCAGTATTCGTGGCGCTCACATTGCTCGATACCACGCCGTTCGAATCCACGCCGACAATCGTGAAGGTGTAAGTATTCGCTGGAGTCGTTCCGTTCGGAGTACTTGTTGTATTGGACGTATTTGTGCCGCATGCTGGGATCAGCAGAAACAACGCGCTGATCACGAAAATGCTCAGCATCAGCCACGCCTTTCTCGTTTTCTTAGATCCGGTCGTGGTGCCGATGCTCGTAAATCCAAGGAAAGGAACGGCTAGCCATACTGCGTAAAAGCTGCGCGTGTGCCACCCTTCACCCGTTGTAATCGGCCCGAACGTACTGATGTTCAGCGTTGCGCTTGCTGCCGTAGCGCCGCTGAGCTTCAGAACATTTCCTCCGGTCGGATACGTAAACGAGCAAACCGGGGGAATCGTCACCAACGGTGTGATACTTCCACAACTCAAGGTGATCCCGCCATCTGTGGGTGTGATGTAGCCATTGGCAGCATTCACACTGACCACACCCTGCGCCCCGTTCCCGGCGATAACGCTGTTTGGTGCGATCGCACTCGCCACCGTAATCGTGAACTGAGGCGTGACCGCCAGTACTGTGAAGTTCAGAGTTGGTGTCGTGGTCGTAAACGAAGTTGCCGGATCCGTCCCGGTGACGCTTACGTTATAAAGCGTTTCCGTCGAGGTGGTTTTGGTCGTAATGGTGGCGCTGGCAACGGCTGGAGCCGTTACCGAACTTGGAGTAACGGTGCAGACCGGAGTATCTGTTGTGGTGATCGTCGCGCTCACTTGGCAGCTTAGATTTACAGTCCCGGCGAATCCAGTCTGCGGAACCACTTGAATAGAGAGCGACGACACGCCCCCGGGGGCGACGGCATCTGGCGAGAGCGGCGACGGCTGCAAGGCAAACTCCGGCGCCTGGGCCCCAGCTGCTGGCACAAAACTCAGGCAGGAGGACAGAAATAGAAGAGCCGATACCGCGGCCTGTCCAAATTTAAGACTGGATTTGAATTCCACTCGCTCGATCGACATGAACTGGATGAGTTTCAACTAGCTTCGATTCGTCCGGCTGATAAAACGCTGCCCGCCCGCACTTCTGTGCTGTCCTGACAGGTGTCAGCCAGCGATTTTCCAATTGCGGCAGGGAATCTGCACTGATTTTAACACCTTAGCACTGCAAGCTCCGGCTTAACGCCACGAATGTCTCTCAGGGTACCGTGATGATAATGCCCACGCACGGCTTAGCCCCTCGCCGCCGGTAGCTGTGGAGCACCGCGGCATCGAAGTAAATCGCGTCGTCGGCTTCGAGTTGGAATTCTTCACTGCCGATTTTCAGTGTAAGCGCTCCCTTAAGCACGTAAAGTAGCTCAACCCCCGGGTGCAAATGTGGCCGCGCCTTCTCTGTCCCGATTTCCTGGAACTCCGCTACGTACCCGCTTAGCTTCCGTTCCACCGCCTTGTAATCCAGGCATTCAAAATAATAGGGAACATCCTGGACGCCGGGTTTTTCGGGAAACCGTTTCCGCTCCCCTTTGCGTACGACGCTGACGACGCGGCGCTTGCGTTCATCGGTGAAAAAGTAATCGAGCCCAACGTTGTACACCATCGCGATCCGCAGAAGGGTAGGCAGAGTCGGAAATAGCTTGCCTCTCTCCAATTTCGACAATAATGCTGGCGACAGTCCGGTGTGCTTCCCAAGCTCCACTAGTCCCAGGCTCTTTCGAAGTCGCAGCGTCCGCAGCTTCTCACCAATGGAGTAGCGACCCAGACCCTGCGTGATGGTCTCGTTCATTCGGAGCACCTTTTTCCCACCAATAAAATAAATGTGCTTCAAGGGAAGAGGCAACCATCAAAGGTTCATAAGATCCCGCACGGTGGTCCATCCAATGTATTTTTCGTTCTGTGGATAGGGGCGACACGGCGAGCCCCGCGACAAAGCAGGATGATCTTGGGAAGGGCACGGCTTTTAGCCGTGCCGCAAGAGATGCAAAAATACGGGGCTTTAGCCCCTGAGGGGTTTGCAACGGACCGCTGACAACTGACGACTGACTCTACTTCGGCTGCTGCTTCTTCTTACCAAACAGCCCCATCACACTGTTGATCGGATTCTGCTGCTGGGCTCCTGTCCCTTGCCCCTGTTGCTGAGTAAGGACATTCTGCAGCAACCCGGTGGCGATCCCTTTCACGTCCGGAGTAAATTTCGGGTCGGATGTCGTTCCCGTGACTCCAAAAGGAATATTCGTCCCGCCAACCTGCGCCTTCATCTTGAACGCCAGTTCATTGGAAGGGCTGACTGTACCGTCGCCAGTCACCACACCAATCGCAGGTACGGTCAGGTTCAAGTTATTCGCGGCGGTTCCGGCCGGAGACATTTTCACGTCCGAACTGAAGTTCTGAATCGTTGTGTCATTCCCAGTATTCTTACCCGCCAACGCCGAGATCGCGGCCATCTTCTGCCCCAGATTGAAATTCGCCAACTGCGTGTTCTGCATTTTCACCGAACCAGCCGAGACCAGTTTGTCGACAGGACCGGAGCTCGTCAGATTAACGTCAAGGTGTCCGCCCTTGAGAGTCGCATTCGGTGGCAGGATCACGCCCACCGCCGGCAGCATGGCTTCGAGATCGTCCACAGGCATGTTCTGCCCGTTCAACTTCAGATTCACCGAAGTGACCTTCCCGTGCACGTCGTACGTTCCCGTCAAGTGCGACACAGCCTGACCCATGGAGATATCGCACTGCCGAATAGTGCCAGTTTCCTTCACTAAATCGTGAGCCACGCCAAATTTGACGTCCACCGGTCGACCTGCCGGAGAGCCCTTCTTGACCACCTGCAGTTTCGTGGCTTTTAGAGTTCCATCGACATTAGCTGTGTGGCCGTTCGATTTGAGATTTGCATCCAGGTCCGCCAAACCCGAAATTCCCGCTGCCGGATCTATGAATCCTGAAGTCGCCAGGTTCATGTTGTTCACGTTGACCTTCGCATCAAGAGGGGTTCGTGCCGCATCGTCGGCGTCGATCGGCCCGGCATGTCCGTCCATTTTCATCTTTCCGCCGGACGGCGTATTCGCGGTCATCTGGAACGGGAACGACGACGTGAATGAAAACTTCGTCACCGTGATATCCACTTTGTCGTAGACCCGCTTCGTATTGTCTCCGACCTGAGAGACCGTCAGCTTTCCGTTGTCCACATCGAGCTTGGCGACCGACAAGTTCGGATTGCTTCCCGAGGTCTCCTCCGATTTCTTTTGCTCCTTCGGCGTTTGCTCCGCCTTGGTGCTTGGGGCCGGCTGCTGTCCTTTCGTAGGCGCGGATGGGTTCTTGCCGCCAAGACTGGAGAAGTTCCACTTCTCCCCGTTCACCGATTTTATGAGGGCGATCTGTGGATCGTTCAGGCTCAACTCGGTGACGTTGAGCGTCTTCGAAAAAATCAAAGGAATCATTTCAACCCCAACCTTCAGCGATTTCGCCTGCACGAATGGCGACTGGCTGAACTGCGGATCGTCGGCAATCGAAATGTTATCGGCCTCTACGGATCCCGAAAACAGAGACAGAGACAAGTTCCCGACCTTCACCTGCCGTCCGAGTGCCTCCGTCAGTTCCGATTCCAGCTTAGGTCGGAAGGTATTCGCATCAATGAAGAAGGGAATTGCGATGACGATGATGATCAGAATTACAAGGATGATTCCGATGATTTTTAGAGCTTTCATGACCTTCCTCCTGCCAGACTGGCAAACGTTAGAGGTCGAAAATGCGAAGAAAACTTGCGGCCCCGCAAGTCTATCACTGCGACTCCTGTACGAGTTCAGGAGACGGCACATTCCGGCCGGGAGTCTCGCCTGTATTCCCGGCCGCAGCCTGCAACTCACGCTTTCCTTCGGCACTACGGCCGAGCCGCAGTAATGCCTGCGCCCGAAGATAGTGCGCGTCGGTGCGTTCAGGATCCACTTTTAACGCCGCGTCCGCCTCAGCCAGCGCTGCCGCGTACTTCTCCTGCTTCTGATAAATTTTGGCCAGCCCAAGCATGGAATTCACCAACCTCGCATCCCGGCGCAACGCCTCGCGGTAGCTCTTCTCCGCTTTGGCATCCTCCTCGCTAAGCCAATACGAGTTTGCGATCTCCTCATAATTCAACGCCATGTCAGGTTCGATAGCAGCGTCTTTCATAAACTCTTCCCGCGCCTGCGCATACTGTTGTTTTTTCAAGTACACCAATCCAATATTGAAGTGCACAAAGGGCAGATTTGGGTCCTCCTTCGCGGCAGCCTCAAACTCCTTCATTGCTGGCCCGTACTCCTCGCGATTTAGATAGTATTTCCCGGCGAAAAGATGGTATTGAGCTGAGCCATCGCCGATTTTCGTAAGCTGCTCCGCGGCCTGTCGGTCGAGTTCGTCCAATCCGGCCCGTTGCGCCGCGTTCGCAAGTACATACAAATACGGGAAATGGCCGGATTCTTGCGGCCAAAGAGGTTTTAACGTCCGTACTGCATCCGCCCACTTGTCGGCGAAAAAGTAGCACAGTCCCAGCAGGTACCGGGGCTGGAGGGCCTCCGGGTCGGCCTGTACCACGGACTCAAAAGCCGGTATTGCTTTAAGAAATTCATTTTGCCGATAATAGGCGAGTCCGATATTCAGCCGCACTCCCGCTACATTGGGCATCAGGCTTTCAGCCTTGTGCAGCTCTTGCAAGGCTTTCTCCCACTGCCGCCGTCGCATATAAACCACGCCAAGGTTGGCGTACGCCGCCCCTGCACGTGGATCCAATTCCAGCACCCGTCTGAAATCGCCTTCCGCCTCGGAGAGTTTCCCCTCCTTCAGCGCCTCTTGGCCTTCCTGGAAGATTTGAGCCGGATTGGCCACGCCGGAACCCTGCTGACCCGCGCTGGTCGTCGCGGGCTGAGGCTGTCGCGTGCTTCCCATCAGCGGAAGTCCCAGCGCACAACAAAACAGTAACGATAAGGGGACGGAGGCTCTGAACGTGACTCGTGCGCTTGACACTCGCATCACTCTCTGCTGTAGTGTCCGCCAGCGTCCGCAGAAAATTCAAGCGACGCTCGAAGCTTTGCGATGATCCAGTCGGACCGCAAGGCTGGCCGAAACTTTGAAGCTTTAGAACTTGAAACTTTGAAACTGCCTTTCTGAACCCTGCTTCCTTATGGTGACCATCCGAGATGTGGCGAAGGAGAGCGGCTTTTCCTCCACCACCGTGTCAATCGTTCTGAACAACGCGCCACTGGCGCGTTACATTCCCGCGTCCACAAAAAAGAAAATTGAACGCGCCGCTGAGAAGCTCGGATACCGGCCCAACCAGTTCGCTCGTTCCCTCCGCAGCAAGCGCAGCCACACCGTTGGCGTCATGGTCTTCGACATGACCGACCCCTTCTGCATCCCGATTCTTCGCGGAATAGAGAATACCCTCTACCAGGCTTCGTACCTGCCCATCCTCACGGACGTTCACAACGAGGGCAGCCGCTTCGAACGCTATCTCGAGATGCTCCTCGACCGCCGCATCGAAGCCCTCATCGTCATCGCCAACTGGGTCTTCCTCGACATCAACCTCCTCGGCGACCTCGAAAAAAGTAGCATCCCCACCGCGATGATCGGATGCGAACTCAAGAACGACACCATCAGTTCCATCATCGTCGACAACGAGGTCGGCGGCCACATTGCTCTCGAGCATCTTCATTCCCTTGGCCATCGCAAAATCGCCTTCATCCGTGGACCCAAGGCCCTTACCGATAGTTCGCCTCGCTGGAAAGGAATTCGCGGCTGCGCTAAAGAATTCGACCTCGACCTCGACAATCGCCTCATCGTCGACATGCCCGAGTCCCGCGATCCCGTCGCTAGCTTCGAACTGGGACTAAAGCTCACGGAAGACCTCCTGCGCCAGAAGCGCGCCTTCACCGCCCTCGTCGCCTTTGACGACATGAGCGCCTTCGGCGCGATCCGCGCTCTGAACAAAGCAGGAGTCCGTGTGCCCGAGCAGTGTTCCGTGATCGGCTTCGACGACGTCTCCACCGCTGCCATCTACACTCCCTCGCTCACAACCGTCCGCCAGCCCATGGAATCCATGGGCACCTCCGCCGTCGGAATTGTGGTCGACGGTATCAATGCGGTACTAGAAAAACGCGAACTCTCCGCCACGCACCGCAAAGTAGCCCCAGAACTGGTAGTTCGCGACTCCACCCGCAGCCTCCTGTAGCAGTGTGATGACAGCCGCCATCGGCCGACTCGCTGGCAGACTTTCACCATGCTGCCTCCCGAAAACGTTTCCGCCATTAAAGTTCTCCACTTAGCACACCAATCCCCTAGAATTTTCTTGACAGTAGTCCTCACCCAAAAGCACTATTCATACGATTTAATAACCCGTCTCGGGTCTCAACTCCGCACACGGGCCAATGATGTGAAAGCAAGTCGGGCCGACGGGCTCGAATGTATCGCTATGCCGACCGAACCGGCGCGGGCTATTCCTGCGCTTAGGGGGAGCCTCTCTATGAAATCTTCTCGTGTTCTGCTTGGAACGTGTTTGGCTCTGATGTTCTGCGCCGCCGCTTTCGCGCAGACCGGATCCATTACCGGTACCGTCAAAGATCCCACCGGCGCCTCCATTGCCGGAGCGACAGTTGTCGTCGCAAGCCCGGACCGCGGTATTACCCGCGAAATGACCACAAACTCAACTGGCGACTATAACCAGGCGGCCTTGCCTCAAGGCACGTATGACGTTTCGGTGACTGCCGCTGGGTTCAAGAAGTTCCAAGCCAAGGGCGTCGTTCTTGACGTCGCTCAGAAGGCGCGCGTCGACGTGACGCTCGAAGTTGGAGCAGCCACCACGGAAGTGGTTGTCGAAGGCACGAACGTCGCGCAGGTCGAGACACAGTCCTCCGAACTCGCCGGCGTCGTGACTGGAAAAGAAATTACGCAGCTCGAACTCAACGGCCGGAATTTCTCCTCACTGGTGACTTTGGTCCCAGGCGTCAGCAACCAGACGGGCTCCGATGAGCCGCAAGTCGGTATCAACGGCAGCGTCGCATTCTCCATGAATGGAGGCCGCACCGAGTACAACAACTGGGAACTCGATGGCGGCGACAACATGGATAACGGCAGCAATGGCACGCTGAACGTCTATCCCAGCCTCGACTCCATCTCTGAAATGAAGGTGCTCACGTCGAACTATGGCGCCCAGTATGGCCGCAACGGTTCTGGAACGGTTGAAGTCGAAACCAAGTCCGGCACCCGCGCCTTCCACGGCGACGCCTATGAGTTCGTTCGCAACGACATTTTCAACGCTCAAAACTACTTCAATAGCACGGCCGCTGGTGGAACCGGTACTGCGCCTCCGTACAAGAAGAATGACTTTGGCTACACCATTGGCGGACCGATATTCATCCCGAACGTCTACAACAAGAACAAGGACAAAACATTCTTCTTCTGGTCGCAGGAATGGCGCCGCGAGCGTGTTCCCAACAGTTTCAACGTCGCTGTACCGTTCAGCGCGGAGCGCACGGGAAACTTCAACGATGTGTGCCCCGGCCCCGATTGCCCTACCGACCCGGCCACCGGCGCACCATTTTCGAATAACCAGGTTCCCATTGAGAACACCGGTGTGGCGTCTGCGCTACTCGCTGAAATCCCACTAGCCACAAACGATGTTCCCGGTTCGGCCACCTACGTTTCGAACATTACCCAGCCAACCAGTTGGCGCGAAGAGTTAGTTCGCGTCGATCACAACATCACGGAACACGAGCGCGCCACCTTCCGTTACATCCACGACTCCTGGACGACCGTCAACACTACACCGATTTGGGAAGGCGCGGCCTTTCCGACAACCACCCAACTTTTCAATGGCCCTGGCGTCAGCGTCGTCGCGCGCTTAACCAGCACGTTTTCACCAACGCTGTTGAATGAGTTTGTCGCAAGCTACACAACCGACCACATCGCCTTCAAGTCGCAAGGCGTATATGCCTTGCCCTCTGGATTCACGATGGGTTACCTCTTCAACAACGGAGCTGCGGGCAAACTTCCTGCCATTAACATCGGCGGGGGCGCGGCCTACGGCGGCGGATTCTTCCAGGATCCCAACGGAATCTGGCCGGAAGGACCGTACAACTCGAACCCCACCTATACCTACCGCGACAATATGACCAAGATCGTTGGTAAGCACAATCTCACGTTCGGTGCTTACTTTGTCGCCGCTCAGAAAAACGAACTCAGCAGTGTCCAGGTGAATGGGTCTTTGAACTTCGATCCGTCCGCCAAAAGCGTGATTGTGAATGGCGAGCCCTTAGGCACCGGCAATGCATTTGCCGACCTGCTGATGGGGCGGATTAAGAGCTTCACCCAAGGCAGCAATCAGTTGAAGTTCTATAACCGCTACAAGATTTTTGAACCTTACTTACAGGATGATTGGCGTGTTACTGATCGTCTCACCGTTAACTTGGGGCTGCGGGTCAGCCTGCTCGGCACGTATCGCGAGAAATACAACCACGCATTCAACTGGGATCCCAGCCTCTATGATGCAGCCGGCGCCCCGCAGCTAAACCCAGCTGATGGCTCGTTGGTCCCGGGTGTCGGAAATCCCCTGATCGGATTGGTTCAGTGCGGCGGTAAGGGCGGAACGTATGGCTTCCTCGGATTTAATGCCGCTGTTGGCGGTAATCCCAATGCTGGCTGCTTGAAAGGACACCTCTTCAACCCTGCACCACGCGTCGGTTTTGCCTGGGATGTGTTCGGCAATGGCAGGACTGCAATCCGTGGCGGCTACGGTATCTTCTACGAGCACGCCAATGGCAACGAAGCAAACACCGAAGGCATAGAAGGACAAACCTCTCCACTGCTGCAGACCGCGTCGCAGAACAACATCGTTGGATATGGAAGCATCGGTGGCGGTGCTCTGGCTCCATCGTTCCCCTTCAGCTTCTACGCCATCCCGAAAAGCGTGGTCTGGCCTTACATGCAACAGTGGCACTTGGACGTTCAGCATGAACTGCCGGGTCACACCGTCCTCACGGCTTCTTACGTCGGCAGCAAGGGAACACACCTTGGTCGCCAACGTGACTTCAATCAGATCCACTCGACGCCTCTTGGCCAGAACCCGTACGGACCGAACGAGCCCATCGGCGGTGGCTTTGACCCGGTCAGTGGCGATCCCCTTCACGACGACTGCGGCACCATGACTACACCCAGCGGTGTAGCCGTCACAGGACAGGCTGCAATTAACCTCTCTGTCGCCTGCGGCAACGATCCCAATCCGTTCCGTCCATACCTCGGTATGTCAACCATTACCGGTCTTGAGAACAAGGCGTCCTCCACCTACCATGCGTTGCAGGTTGCCGCTCGCAAGAGCGTTGGTGCTTTGAGCTTAACGGCCGCTTACACCTACAGCCATGCGATCGACGACTCCTCCGACCGCTACGACGGTGGCTTCGTTGACTCCTACAACGTCGCGATGACCCGCGCTAGCTCGAACTTCGACGAGCGGCACATGCTGAATGTCGGCTATGTGTACGATCTGCCGATCTTCAAGAAACCCGGCATCGCGCACACCTTCCTCGGAGGATGGGAGTGGTCGGGAATTCTCGCCTTTACGACGGGAACCCCAGTCACCATCACCAACGGCACGACCTACGGCGACAACGCCGGTGTCGGAAACGGTGTGGGAACTGGCTCATATCCTGACTTGCTCAGTAGCCCCAGCACAGGCGTCCCGCCTCGTAGCGCAGTGAACTCGCCGAGTTACTCGGAGTTTTTCTATAACCCCGGTGCCTACGCCCTGCCGCGAGGGCTCACGTTCGGGAACACCGGAAGGAACAGCGTCCGGAATCCCGGCCGATCCAACGTCGATATGGCGCTCTTCAAACGCTTCCAAGTCAAAGAGAGCGCAGCTTTCGAGTTCCGCGCCGAGGCGTTCAACGTCTTCAACCACACTCAATGGAACGGATACTCCAGTTCGATGAGTTGCGCCCTTGGCCCGGACAACTCGGCCGGTGACCCCGGCTGCGTGTCGGCCGCTGGTGCAGCTTCCAACTTCCTCGAAGTGAACGGATCGCACCTTGCTCGCGTTCTCCAGCTTGGCGCGAAGTTCATCTTCTAACCGGTTCACAGCCGCAAAAACAAGAACCCGGCCTCGCAAGAGGCCGGGTTTCTCTTTCGCGTAAAGATTAAGGGGTGGCGGTGGTTTCCTCAGCTTCGCCGATTTTCTCAGCGACCTTCGCGGCCTTTCTCAGCGATCTCGGCGGTTAAAGCTTTTGATTCCTCGCCTGAGGCCAATATGCAATGACCATGGTAGGAGACGCGCTTTTCTACGGATTCAGTTCACCCCGCAACCGCTTCGACAACTTCTCAATCTCTTTAAGCTTTTGGATCGTATCTTTCGGCAATGTACCGCGCCGGATATTGGCGACATCGGACGGAATGGTTTGAGCGGTGCGAGCCAGTTCATCGGCATCCCTCTGCAGTTTCTCCGGATCGATGCGCCGTTGCAACCTCGGATCGTCCTGTGTTGTCTTCCCGTGATCCGGATCAAGTGGCGGCGGAGGTGGTGGGGCTCCAGGAATATAAACGTCCTTCATCTGGGCCCCAGTGGAAACAACGCAGCCAAGCAGGAGAATCGCGAGAAATGCCGGTTTAGTCATGGCACGCCTCCGTACCGCAAAGGCGGATTGAGATTCATTGTACTCGCGAGCCTCTCGGCGTCCTCCGCGGATTTTTCTTTGGATACTCGGCGGTTAGAAGCTTTTCTGCGATCTGCAAGCCCCAAGAAATCAGCATCATGGGGCGTTTCCCACAGCCCGTTGTGACATCTGACCTTGCGCACAGAATCACAGCTACGCCATGATTCTCGAGACCGACATAGTGCGGCGAGCACGCATTTGTTGAAGTGCCCCGGCGAGCTGTAAGTTATTTAAATCCAAGATTTTGCCCGTAATTGATTGAGCCCCATAGATTATTTCGCAATTTGGCGCTAAATCCCTCATTCCAGAGATTCGAGGGGGAGGGGGGGATACCCACTCTAAGACGACATTCCCATTTCGGGAAAATTGGAATGAGGAATTTTTCTCGGATTTTCTCCGCGATTTCCGCGAAGCTCTGCGATCTCAGCGGTTAGAAGTTTTTTTGGCTAGTGCTTGGCCCGTGATCCAGCGGAAAGTACCGCTCCGCTCACAACCTGCAAAGCCCGATCCAGATCTTCGATCAGATCCTCCACCGCTTCAATCCCCACAGAAAGTCGCACCATCTGCTCAGTCACACCCATCTCCGCGCGCTGGTCAGCCGAGATCATCGCGTGCGACGTCAGCACTGGAATCGACACGAGCGATTCAACTCCGCCCAGACTCGTTGCCAACGTGAACATACGCATCGCCTCGCTCACGCTCCGCGCATCATCGCCCGTTCCATCGACTTCAAAAGTCACCATGCCGCTTCCACCCGACATCTGCTCGCGCGCAATCGCATACTGCGGATGACTTTTCAAAAACGGATAATGTACTCTCCGCACCTTCGCGTGTTGCTCAAGGAACTCAGCGACCCGCAATGCGTTCTCGTTGTGCCGCGCAACCCGAACCGCCAAAGTTTTCATTCCCCGAGTCAGCAACCACGCCGCATGCGGATCCATGCAATTCCCCAGCGTCTTCCGCGTCTCGCCGATCTGCTCGACGAGATCGCGCCGCCCGCTAATCACTCCGCACGTCAAGTCCGCGTGACCGGACAAATACTTGGTTCCCGAGTGCATCACGAGATCGAATCCATATTCCGCTGGATGCTGATTGATCGGCGTCCCAAACGTGCTGTCGATCATGCTGATTAGCCCATGCTGCTTGGCCAAAGCCGTAGTTGTCTTCATGTCGACAATTCGAAGCGAAGGGTTCGTCGGCGACTCCAGATACAGCATTTTCGTATTCGGACGAATCGCCCGAGCATGCTGCTCGTATTCGTTCGTATCAACAAAAGTTGTTTTGATCCCGAGTTTCGGCAGCCATTCCGAGAAGAACTTTGTTACTCCACCGTAAATGTCGCGCTGGGCGACAATATGATCCCCAGAGTTGAGCAGCGCGAGAATCGCAGTGGTAATCGCACCCATGCCCGATGCAAATACGAGCGATGAATCGGTCCCTTCCAGCGCAGCAAGCGTCTGCTCCGCCAAAGTGATCGTCGGATTTCCCCACCGCGTGTAATAGCGATCGGTAGTTGTAACCCGAATCTGCTCCTCGTTGTCGGTGACCTCGAAAGTTGAGGTCTGATAAATCGGAGCAGTCACTGGAGCGTTCTTCTTTTCGAGATCCGACCCGCCGCGCACCGCAGCCGTCTCCGGACGTCGATTTTGCTGTTTCATACCTTCCTCACGTGTAAGAGTAAAGCTCAGCCTCAGCGCTCGCAACAAAATCTACTTTTTGTCATCCTGAGGTGCCAGCTTTTGGCGCCGAAGAGCCTGCCCTGAGCTGAAGGCGAAGGGACCTGAGCGCGCCGCGCTGTTTGCGCCGCAGCAATGGCGCGTTTGGCTCACCTACTTATTGGATGAAGACCATTTATAATGCCGAATTCGCGCCAATATGGATCTGGGGATCAAAGGTCGTGTTGCGCTCGTTGCGGCATCCAGCCAAGGAATTGGACTGGCGACAGCCGAAGCCTTCGCCGCCGAAGGCTGTCGCGTCGCCATGTGCGCTCGCAACAAGGAAAACCTCAACGCAGGCGCGGAGAAGATCCGCAAAAAGCACAATGCGGAGGTCTTCACGGAGACCTTCGACGTAACAGATGCAGCAGCGGTGAGCCAATTTGTCAACGCTAGCGCCGCGAAGTTCGGAAGCGTTGACATCTGTGTCACCAACGCTGGAGGTCCCCCAGCAAAAGGCTTCCTTGCAGCTTCGCTCGAAGACTGGCAAAAGGCGATAGACGCCAACTTCTTGAGCACGGTTTATTTTGCACGAGAAGTCATCCCTCACATGCAACGAAAGAAGTGGGGAAGAATCATCACCATCACGTCGATTACGACCAAGCAGCCAGTAACTGATCTCGTTTTGTCGAATGCCGTCCGCGCCGCGGTTGTCGGGCTAGTGAAGAGTTTAGCCAACGAATTCGGCAAAGATGGGATTCTCGTGAATAACGTCGGTCCCGGCTTTACCGCGACAGATCGCCTGAAGGAATTGGCAAAGGCGCGAGCGGCTTCCACAGGCAAGGCCGAACAGGAGTTTTTCGATACCTGGGCTTCCGAAGCACCGCTGAAGCGTCTAGGTGAACCGCGCGAGTTGGCAGAAACGATAGTCTGGCTTGCGTCAGAACGCGCGTCGTACATCACGGGCCAAACGGTGCTCGTGGACGGCGGAATGTATAAAGGACTCTAGTCACTAGTCCCGAGTCGTGAGTCGCGAGCTAAAGGCGCCACAGATTTACACAGATCGTCACGGATAAGGCAAAACTAGAACGTTCTAAGAGCAGTATCCGTGAAGATCCGCACAAATCCGTGGCCAAGGTTTTGGCTTTGCTCAGGGCTCAGGGCTAGCGGCCCAGGACGATCAGGAGATTCATGCGATCTATAGCATCACGAATGTCGGTCATGAGCGGCGAAGGCGCGCTGTCGGTGTTTGCGCATGCCAAGGAACTGGAAGCGCAAGGCCGTTCCATCATTCATCTTGAGCTCGGCGAGCCCGACTTCCATCCCGGACAATCGGTGATCGATTCGGCCACGCAAGCTCTGCGCGATGGCAAAGACCGTTATTGCAATGTCATCGGCGTCCCTGCGCTACGGCAGGAACTTGCCGCGTATTTGAAGCGTACGCGCAGCATCGGTGTTGAGGCGGACAACATCGTCGTTGCGCCGGGATGCAAGATCGCACTCTTTCAATCGATGATGGCACTGCTGAATCCCGGCGATGAAGTGCTCTATCCCGATCCCGGCTTTCCCGGTTATGCATCGATCAGTCTCGGACTTGACGCCGTTCCCGTGCCATTCACGCTGTCGGCAAAGAACCAGTTGCAGCCCGATCCGGATGAAGTTGCGCGCAAGATTACGCCTCGCACCCGAATGCTGCTGACGAATTCTCCCGGAAATCCCACGGGAACGGTCTACACCCACGAAGTACAACGGGCTCTGGCTGAGCTCGCCGTGAAACACGATCTGTGGGTTCTCTCCGATGAGATCTACGCGCGGATTATTTATGGCGGAGAGTGCATATCGATGTTGCGCTATCCGGGAATGAAAGAGCGAACGCTCATCATCGACGGCTTTTCCAAGAGCTTTGCCATGACCGGATGGCGATTGGGATATACGGTTGCGCCGCCTGAAGTTGTACCCGCGCTCAATCTGATGGTGGTCAATACCTACACCTGTACGGCCGAGTTTACGCAATATGGCGCGATCGATGCGTTGCGCGACCGCGAGGGCAACACGCCGCGAATGGTCGCGGAATTTGCTCGTCGTCGCGAACAGTTTGCACGCGATCTGAATAATGTTGCCGGATTTCGCATTTTGCCGCCCGACGGCGCGTTCTACGCCTGGGTCGATATCACAGGAACCGGAATAAGCGCTGAGGAGTTGTGCCGCATCCTGCTGGAAGACGCTGGAGTCGCCGCGATTCCAGGAGCGGCTTTTGGTCCAGCAGGGAAGGATTTCATCCGCTTCTCGTTCGCGTCATCGACAGCAACCTTGAAAGAGGCGGTCGAGCGCATACAGAAAGTTTCGTCTGCGTGGCAGGCAACAGCAATTCGTTAATTATTGATGCTCAGGTGCAGTCCCAGCTTGTGAATCGGTGTCGAGGGATATCCATGCGAAACCTAGGTCGGATGTTCACGGTTGCTCTTCTCAGTACCTGTTGCGTGGCACAGGCACGGCCGTTTCCGGGCGGAGACGTGCAGCAGATCTATCAACGTCTTCTTCCGCAGATTCAGAAGATTCAGGCGTTCGATCACCATGCGCATCCTGGATTTGCAGATGATCCCGATGTCGACGCGATGGCAGCGCCTCCGAATGCGAGTGAAGCGCTGCGCACACGCGACGACAATCCCGAGCTCGCCGCGGCAGCGAAGGCACTTTTCGGATATCCGTACAACGACCTGTCGCCAGAACACTCTAAATGGCTGCTCGACAAGAAGACAGAACTGAAGAAACAGCAGTCAGGCACTGCTTATTTCAATTCGATTCTCGACAAGATCAACATAGAGAGCTCCGTCGCGAATCGTGCGATGATGCCCGATTACCTCGACGCCAAGCGGTTCCCCTGGGTCTTTTTTGCTGACTCATTCATGTGGCCCTTCAACAATGAGCGAGAAACTGAACGCAATTCGGATGAAGGCGTCTACATCCCATTACAGGAAAAGATGCTCCATCGCTGGATGCAGCAGGAAAGTGTCAGCAAGCTACCTTCGTCGTTTGCCGACTATCTGAACTTCATCAATCGCGTCTTGGAGGACAACTCGAAGAAAGGCGGAATTGCGATGAAGTTCGAAGTGGCCTACTTCAGGCCGACAACCTTCGGTGATCCCAGTTCTGCGGAGGCAGAAGATATCTACCAACGCTTTGTTAGCGGTGGCATTCCAAGCGAGAAGGAGTATCGAACCTTCCAGGATTTCATCTTCCGCTATCTGATTCAGGAAGGCGGACGTTTGCATTTGCCCGTGCACATTCACACCGCTATCGGAATTGGCGACTACTTCAACCTGTCCAAGAGCAACATCCTGAACCTGGAGAGCGTAATCCGCGATCCACGCTACTCGCAGACGACCTTTGTGATGATTCATGGAGGATATCCGCTGGAGCGCGAGGCGATCTGGCTGGCGGCGATGAAGAACGTGTATCTCGATTCGTCCTTTGGAGAGCTGGCGCAGTATCCTTCGGCATTCAAAGACACCTTGAAGATGTGGCTGGAAACGTTCCCCGACAAAATCACCTTCGGGACGGACTGCTTCCCGTACAATCAGGTGTTGGGCGCCGAAGAGAGCTACTGGCTGGGGAATTACTCATCTCGGGTCGCATTGGCGGCGGCGTTAGCCGAAATGGTCTCTGAAGGCGAGATCACAGAGACCCGGGCAATGGAATTGGCTCACGCTTACCTGCACGATACCGCGGTGAAGCTGTACAACGGAAGAGTGCACTGAGTTGGTCCGACCGGGTAAATCAGATTCAGGAGTGAAGCATGGCCAAGGGTTATTGGGTTACCTTCTATCATTCGGTTAAGAACCCGGCGGTTCTGACTGAGTATGCCAAACTGGCGACACCGGTCGTGCAGGCGCACGGTGGACGCTTCCTCTCTCGTGGCTCGGCGGTGAAGGTTTACGAAGCGGGAATCAAGGAGCGCTCGGTCATTGTGGAGTTCGCCAGTGTACAGGATGCTATCGCCGCTTATGAGAGTCCCGAATATAAGAAGGCGATCGAAGTTTTAGGAGAAGCGAAGCGAGACGTTCGCATTCTCGAAGGCCTTTCCTAAGCAATGAGCAATCACTGAGCTAAGAACATGCCAAAGGCGAAAAAAGCAACGAAGAAAGCGAAATCCGCTGCCAAGCGATCGAAGCCAAGAACACGAAGCGCCAAAGCGAAAGCCACGGTAAAGCCTGTCGTTGCACAAGCGGCTCTGCAATACATCCCGTGGCTTACGATTCCTCTCGAAGATCTAAATCCACTCTTGCAGCGGCAATTTGTAGTGGGCCAGGAAATCATGCTGGCCCGCGTGCTCCTCAAGAAGGGATGCATTGTACCGCTCCACAGCCATCATAATGAGCAACTGACCTACATCGTCGAAGGAGCACTGAAGTTCTACATCGACGGCAAAGAGATCGTGGTGAATGCAGGCGAGGTGCTGTGCATACCGGCGCACATGCCGCATAAAGCTGAGGCTTTGGTCGACACGGTCGATCTCGACGTATTTACGCCTCCGCGCGCCGACTGGATCAACAAGACGGACGAGTACCTGCGGAGAGAGAAGTAGTCCAGCCCATGTCTTCACTTTCTACATCCACGCCGGGCGTGAGCTACCTCAACTATCAATTTCGTTGCATCGGTTGCGGGCATACGACCGAGACGGCCGCGCAAGATTTTCGCTGCGCGAATTGCGGTGACCTGCTGGAGATCACCTATCCATATTGGAAAGAAGCCAAGCTCGATGGCGCACAGGTGAAATTCGTTTGGCAGGATCGAAAAATCTCAACCAGCGCTGTCGATTTGAGTGGCGTATGGCGGTTCCGCGATGTTCTGCCTGTGATCGAGAGGGAAGAGCAGGCAATTACACTGCTGGAAGGGAATACTCCAGTCTATGAGCTGCCCCGTTGCTCGATTATCACTGGCGTAACGAGGCTTTTTGCCAAGCATCAAGGGATGAACCCCACGGGATCATTCAAAGACACGGGCATGACGGTGGCGGCGACCTTCGCACGGATGTCAGGATTCCGTTGGGTGGCTTGTGCTTCGACAGGAAACACCTCTGCCTCCATGGCCGCTTACGCCGCTCGCGGAGGTATGCGGAGCCTGGTGCTCGTACCCGAAGGGAAGATATCGTGGAGCAAACTCTCGCAGTCGCTGGATTATGGCGCAGTCACTTGTCAATTGCGAACTGACTTCGACGGCTGCTTGAAATTGTTGCAGGAACTGGTTCGCAAAGCACCGGTATATCAGCTCAATTCGATCAATCCATTTCGCCTCGAAGGTCAAAAGACGCTCGCGTTCGAGTTGATGGAACAGTTCGAGTGGCAACCGCCGGATCACATCATCGTCCCAGGAGGAAATCTTGGAAATAGCTCGGCGATCGGCAAAGCCCTCGTTGAGATGCGCGAACTAGGCCTGATCTCGCGATTGCCGAAGCTGTCGATCATACAGGCTGAAGGCGCCAATGCCCTCGTTCGGACACTTCGGGAGACTGGAGGCAAGCAGTTGATCAGCGTTCCTGCAGAGACGCGCGCGACTGCAATCCGTATTGGGAATCCGGCATCCTGGAAGAAAGCCATTCACGTGCTGGAAGCGACAGGCGGTGCATGCGAGCAAGTTAGCGAGGTAGAGATTGCGCAGGCCAAGGCCGAGATTGGCGCCGAGGGAATTGGCTGCGAGCCGGCATCTGCCGTCACCTTGGCAGGATTGAAAAAGCTGGTAAAGCGAAAATTCGTGAAGCCAGATGAAACCGTTGTCCTTGTCCTGACGGGCAATCTTCTTAAGGATCCGGACTTCACGATCGATTTTCATCGGGGCGACATGTTCGCCGACAATGCGACGCCCGGGTTGAATCCGTTGCGCCATCCGCCGATCGTGCTGGATGCATCGCTCGATGCCGTAATGCGGACGTTGGAACAAGCCGAACACTCCTGAAAGACCCATGCCCAAGAAATCCAGATCAAGTTTTCAGGTGTCGTTGCCGGCAACCTCGGCAAACCTTGGTCCAGCTTTCGACGCAGCGGCTCTCGCGATGGATTTCTACATCAATATCGTTGCCAAAACCGCGGAGTCGTTCTCGATCACGGCTAAGGGACGTGACGCGGAGATCTGCGGCAAGCTAGAGAACCACCTGATCCTCAACACTTATTGCGAGGTGCTTCAAGCTGCAGAGCGGGATGTGATTCCTCTCGAATTGCGCATCGTCAACGATATCCCCATCGGGAAGGGCTGCGGATCTTCGGCGGCGGCACGGCTGGCTGGAATTGCGCTGGCAAATCATTTTGCTCGTCTGCGTTGGAGCGATGCACAGATCGTCGGCGAAGCGTCGCGCCGCGAACATCATCCCGATAACGCCTCGGCCTGCTGGATGGGCGGACTGACGGTGGCGCGTATGTCCGGCGAGGCGGAAGCCCAGATCGCGACCATTCGCCCGAAAGGGAAGTGGCCGCTTCTACTAGCGATTCCAGATCAGCCGTTGCCCACGGAAGAAGCTCGTCGAGTTCTGCCGGCTCAGTACTCGCGAGCAGACGCAGTCACGAACATCCAAAACTCCATGTTGTTGCTGGCCGGCTTTATGCAAGGCCGGCCGGATTTCGTGAGCGCCGCTCTCGATGATCGAATTCACCAGCCCTATCGCGCGCCATTGTGCCCGCTGCTTCCGTGCATGCAGAAGTTAACAGGGCAGGCGGGCATTCTTGGGGCTGTCCTTAGCGGGGCTGGTCCATCCGTGCTGATCTTTCTTGATCCGCGAGCCTCCACAGCCAAGGCGCGAAGGGTTGCTCTGGAGCAGCTCAAGAAAAATGCGCTTAGCGCCGAGTTGATCCCAACTTCCATTACTCGACGCGGTTCCCAGACCTAAATCGCCTTCCGATCAGTGTGTTGCGGGAATTGTGAATCCGTATTTCTGAAGCTTGTCTGTCACAGGCTTCGTTTTGATATAGGTCAGGAATTGATCGGCTTCTTTTTTATGTAACGATCTTGAGAGGATGACCACTCCCTGGGCGAGTGGAGGGTAGTAGTCGGCGGGAACGATCCAGTACTTGCCTTTGCCTTTCATCGAGGGCGCCACGGCGTGTGCCAGTGCGACAAACCCCACTTGTGCATTTCCAGATTCCGCGAACTGCGCGGCCTGTGAGACATTTTCACCCATCACGAAGCGGTCAGCCAGTCGGTCATAAAGTCCGGCATGTTTCAGCGCCTCGACCGCGGCACGACCGTAAGGCGCGTGCTGTGGATTTGCGATCGAGATCTTCTTGACGGATGGATCAAGCAGGGCCTGCATTCCTTGATGCTCGAGGTCGAGCGGCGAATCGGCCGGAACCCACAACACCAGTTTGCCGACGGCATATTGATAAAGACTCGGTGGATCGGCCTGATTGTCTTTGATCAGCTGGCGGGGATAGTCCATATCTGCCGAAAAGAACAGGTCGACAGGTGCACCGTTTTCGATCTGCTGTGTGAGGGCACCAGAAGCTCCGAACGAGAGGCGCACTTGAATGCCAGTGCCTTTCTGGAAGCTGTCAGCAATGTCCTTCAGGGCTGCACTTAAATCTGCGGCTGCGGCGATATTTAACTCCAACGTAGAGGTCTGCGCAAAGAGCGCGGCATGAATTGTGCCGACAAGAAAAATGGTGAGGATAATGCGGCGAAATAGGTTCATTGCGATTGCCCTGTAATTTTATTGCTGGTCCATATTAAAGGAGCTGGTCCGTGCGCGGTTCTTCCGACGAAGAGCTTAGCCTACGCGCGGATTCCCGAAATGGGCCGAGAAGTTCGTTTTGTTGCGCTTTTAAATTGCCTGATCGCGTGCCGTTTCTGATACTGGCACGTGAGCAAGGGCAAAAACACAACCCGGTATCTGGTGCCTGCTTTAAGGCTCATCTTGATCGCAGTTCTGATTGTGGCGACACGTGCCCAGGAGACTCCGGAAAATCTGCACAGTTCCATTCAGGCTGCCGATCGGGATCACCGCAAGCGGCGTGACGAATGGTTTTATCGCGGCCGCACTATCCGAGGAACCCCATCTGCAGAACTTCGTCGGCGCGCTTATCAGACGAAGCTGAGTCTTCGTAAGAAGCGCGCCGCATCTGCTCGCATGGCGGGACAATTGTCGTTCTCGTCCGGTTCTTGGACGCCCTTGGGCCCCTCACCCCTTACGTCTGACGCCAGTGGCAATGGCACGCAGGACTACGGCTATGTTGCCGGGCGCGCCACCTCAGTCGCGATCGATCCGGCCGATACACAAGGGAACATCGTTTACATCGGTGGAGCGCAAGGCGGAATCTGGAAGTCGACGAACGCCGCGAACACTGATCCGAGCACTGTCTTATGGACTCCGATCAGCGATGATCAAGCTACATTGGCGATCGGAGCGATTGCCATCCAACCGGGGAACAGCGATCCGATGAAGTCTGTGATCCTCGCGGCCACGGGCGAGGCGAACAGTTCGGCAGATTCGTATTTCGGGTTGGGTATTCTGCGTTCCGCCGATGGGGGAAATACCTGGACTCTAATTCGTACCGCCAATAATGGATCACTCTCGTTTAGCGGCCTCGGTGGCGCGCGCGTGGCATTTAGTTCGGGAGCGAATCAGACGAATACGGCGGTTGCGGCGATGGCGACATCTGCAGAGGGACTCGTCGACGGCGCGGTCAATGCGGGTACAACCCGAGGGCTTTATACGTCGCAGGATGCAGGTCAGAGTTGGATCTATGATGTGCCCGACGACCCTGGAGGCCCGATCGACGCGACTTCGGCGACTTCCGTGGTGTACAACGCCGTCACCGGACAATTCTTTGCCGCGATCCGATTTCACGGTTTCTATTCTTCGTTCGATGGGGTGAACTGGACTCGGCTCCTTAATCAGCCTGGCGGCGCGGTTCTGAGTAGCACTGCCTGTCCGCCACAATCGACTTCCAACAATTACGGATGTCCCATTTATCGGGGCGAGATCAGCGTCGTATCCGGCAGAAACGAAATGTACGCCTGGTACGTTTACCTCAGCGTGAATGGGACGGTGATGGATGGCGGAATCTGGGAGAGTGTAAACGGCGGAGTGTCGTGGACGTCGATCTCTGATTCTGGCATTACGAATTGCGGCGACAGCTTTGGCTGTGGCGTCGAGCAGGGGGACTATAGCCTTGAGCTCCTGGCTGTTCCCAATGGAGAGAGCACGGACCTTTATGCCGGTGCGGCCAATCTGTTCAAGTGCACGAACAGTAGTCTGAACGCCGCTTGCGGGTCAATGCCTTTCATGAATCTGACTCACGTGTACGGATGCGGGCCAATATCGGCGCCGGCACACGTACATCCGGACCAGCACTCGGTGGCTTATACGATTCCGACGGCCGGCACTGATTCCGGAAATGCGCTGATGTTCTTTGCGAATGATGGCGGAATCTATCGCGCGCTAAACGGATACTCGGGCCTGGACACGGGCGAATGTTCTGGATCGAATCAATTTGATGATTTGAACCAGAATCTGGGATCGATGGCGCAGTTCGTCAGCTTCTCGCAGGACCCCAGAAATGCCGATGCGATGTTAGGAGGCACGCAGGGTAACGGATCGCCCGCCACCAATCATGCGACCACGAACTCGAGCTGGGGCAATGTACTCGGCGGCGACGGTGGTTACAACGCTATAGATCCATTCATTACAGCGAACTTTTACGCTTCGAATCCGGATGTACCTTCCGGAGGGCTGAATATTCAGCTTTGTCTAAACGGTGTGAATTGCCACAACGGCGACTTCGATTCAGTTGTCAACAGCAGTACGTTGGACGGAGACGACGGTGCTTTTTATTTCCCATTCATCCTTGATCCGGGCTCATCGAGCATGATGCTGGTGGGCACTTGCCGAATCTGGCGAGGACCGCGGACTGGAGGCGTATACACAGTCATCAGCCCGAACTTCGACACGCTCGGGTCGGGTGGCTGTCTGGGAAACGAAGTGAACCAGGTGCGCGCCATTGCCGCTTCTGGAATGCCTGACAGCTATGGGTCCAGCATTATCTATGCCGCAACGAGCGGCCTCGGCCCACTCAATGGGCCGGGAACAACTCCAGCAGGCGGTCGAGTGTGGGTTACGACCAACGCAACCGGGGGGAGTTCCTACTTCAGTGATGTGACGAATAATGGTCCGCAAGGCAGCATCAACCCGAGCCAGTTTCCGTTATCCGCGGTTGCGACTGACTCCTCGGATGCTACGGGTAAAACCGCCTATGTCACGGTCATGGGGTTTACGGGTGGAGCAGGGCACGTCTGGAAAACCACGAATGCTGGAACTAGCTGGACGGACTTCAGTGGAAATCTTCCCGACTCTCCGGTCAATGCCGTTGTGGTTTACGCTCCGATGCACCAGGTTTTTGTCGGTACTGACGTGGGTGTGTTTGCCAGTCCTACTTCGGGTCCCAGCTGGACTGAACTCGGTCCTAGCTCTGACAGCAATCAGTTGGGATTCCTTCCGAATGTCGCAGTTACAGCGCTGAATGTGTTCAATTCCGGCAGTCAGCAGCTGTTGAGGGCTTCTACCTACGGTAGGGGGATCTGGCAATTTAATCTGTCGATGACGCCCGACTTTCAGTTGGTGATCTCAAACTCTCCCCAAACCGTTTCTATTGGCCAGAACGCAATCTTCAACGGTACAGCTTCGGGACTGAACAGTTACAGCAGTTCTGTCACCTTGAGTTGCGCCGCAGGCGTGACGCCGGCTCCGACCACGTGTACACCATCTCCTTCTGTTCTGAATCCGGGAACGAAGACTCCGTTTACTGTGGCAGCCGGCGGAGCAGTTGGAGACTATTACTTTAATGTCAAAGGTGTTGGATCTGACACCAATCACACCACTCATCAGGTGAGCGCTGTGCTTCACGTTCTCAGCAATGGGCCCGATTTCGCGCTCAGCCAGCCGAATCCATTCCCCACGGTGAACGTTGGAAGCACCGCGACGAGCGGAACGATCAGTGTTACAGCCGCTCCCGGCTTCACGGGGGTGATAAGCCTGACGTGCTCCCTAGTTTCAGGAAACGGTAGTTGCACCGTAAATCCCAGCACCGTGACGTCTATCCCGTCGACTCCGAGCGTGACTGTCGACGCGCCGACGCTTGCAGTGGGGAGCTACCAAATGGTGGTGCGGGGAACTTCGGGCAGTACGACTCATACGTTGCTGATCCCATTCAACGTCGGAGATTACTCTCTTTCCGGCCCAACATCGCTGAGTACAAATGCGGGTGGGCAGGTTGCCAGTACTGTCGCGATAGCCGCTTCGGATTTTTATGGCGGAAGAATCAACGCCAGCTGCGACGCGAGCGCGTTGCCGGGGTTACTGTGCAGCCTGAGCCCATTGAACCCGATCGTCGTCAATGTAGGCAGCACGGTGCAGATAGGAGTGACACTCGTTGTGCCATCCAGTGCGCCGGCGGGTAGTTACAACATCAAGATCGATACGGAAGATACAACGGGCGCGCCGGTTCACGACTTCGGTATTACGCTGTCGGTGACGCAGGACTTTCAATTGAATGCAGTTCCCCAGAGCCTGACCATCACGGCTGGACAAACTTCTGGTCCATATACCATCAGCATTCAGCCAATCGGCCCGGCCTTTTCAAACACGATTGTCCTATCGTGCCCGGGAATTCCAACGGGATTGCAATGTTCTTTCAGTCCATCGGCTTCCGTCGTCCCCGGAACGGGCGCTTCGGTCGTGATGAACGTCGCGACGGTCGCATCCGTTTCCCCCCGGACTTACCCCATCACGGTGAACGGAACATCAGGCTCTCTGGAGCATGCAGGCTCTGTCAATCTGGTCGTACAAAGCCCCGTTGTTATCAGTCCACCGAAGTTTGACCTGGCAATTACTCAAGGCTTTCCAGCTCATGTAGTTGGTGGGGCGACGCAAACAGCTAGCGTGACAATCACGCCGAACTACCAGGGGTCGGTCAGCGCAAGCTGCGATCACAGCGCGATTCCAGGATCGCAATGCGTTCTCAGCCCCGAAAACCCGATCGCAATCACGGCAAACACCGCGACAGCAATTACGGCTACCGTCAATCTACCGAACAACATGATGCCCGGTGCATACAAGATTATTTTGTTGGTGGCGGATGCATCGGGTCAGCCAAGTGGCTCGATCCAACTGCCGCTGGCGGTGAACGAAGACTTTTCGGTCAGTTCGGGAACGCCAAGCCAGACCGTCTCGGCCGGTCAGACGACCGGCAATTATCAGTTGACGATAGCACCGAATCCTCCGGGTTCTTCGTTCTCCGGAGCTGTGACGCTCTCCTGTACGAAAGGACTTCCACAAGGAGCGCAATGCATCTTCAGCCCATCGACACCGCAGGTTCCCGGGGATTCCGCCGTGAATGTTGTGATGTCAATTTCGACGGCTTCCGCAATGAGCGAGTCAAGACCGGGATTGGAAAAGAGTAGGATGGTTTTCGCCATCTGGTGTTTCTTGCCGGTTCTCGTTGTCACTGGATTCTCAGGCCGAAGCCGCGCTGGTTGTCAGTTAAGAGTGATATTGATCTCCGGGCTCCTGCTGCTCATCTTCACGCTCTGTTCCTGTGGCGGAGTGAGTTCCAGCGGGAACAGCGGTGGAGGGGGATCGGGAAACCCTATCACCTATCAAGTGACCGTGACCGGTACCTCAACTGGCACTGCGCCTGACGCCGGACAGAGCACTGTGGTCACACTCGTCGTAGACTAGTGGGTCGCAAACTTGCGATCTACTTGTTTCATGACCGACGCCCGTTCTGACGTAATCATCATTGGCGGTGGAGTTGTAGGTCTTGGCGTCGCCTTGGAACTTACGCGCCGTTTTCCCTGCCGTCGTCTGCTGGTTCTCGAAAAGGAAGATTGCGTTGCCCGCCACCAAAGTGGTCACAACAGCGGCGTTATTCACTCCGGCGTCTACTACAAGCCCGGCTCTTTGAAAGCTCGGCTGTGCGTTGCCGGAGCAGCGGCGATGGTCGAGTTCTGCCGCGATAATGGGATTCCGCACCAGGTTTGCGGCAAGGTGATTGTAGCGACCGCCGAAGACGAGCTGCCCCGACTCGAAGAACTAAAGAAACGTGGGGAAGCAAATGGACTTACCGGCCTACGGATGATCGGCCCAGATGAACTTCGCGAGATCGAGCCGAATGCAGCTGGGTTGAGAGCACTGGTTGTTCCATCGACGGGCATTACCGATTACGCACTCGTGTGTGAGAAATACGCCGAGCTGATTGCGGCCAATGGTGGGGAAGTGAAGACAGCGGCGGCTGCCACGGCAATCCGGCGTTCCTCAAGTGAAATCGTGGTCGAGACTCCACAAGGCGCATTCTCGACGACCGCGCTCATTAATTGCGCCGGCCTTTATAGCGATCGCATCAGCCGAATGGCCGGAAACGATCCCGGCGTCATGATTGTGCCTTTTCGCGGTGAGTACTATGACATCACTCCGGAGCGCGCATTCCTCGTTAATGCGCTGATCTATCCTGTGCCCGACCCGCGCTTCCCATTTCTGGGCGTGCACTTCACGAGGCGAATCAGCGGAAAGGTGGATGCCGGTCCGAACGCCGTGCTGGCTCTTGCACGCGAGGGTTACCGCCACAGCGACATCAACCTGTGGGACCTTGCGGGATCTCTGGGATACGGCGGCTTCTGGCGGATGGCCCGCAAGAACTGGCGCAGTGGCATCGGGGAGTGGCATCGGTCATTGTCAAAAGGTGCGTTTGTACGGGCGTTGCAGCGTCTGCTGCCGGCGATAAAGGAAGAGGATCTGGTACCTGGCGGTTCTGGCGTGCGTGCGCAAGCGCTGAAGCCGGATGGCGCGTTGGTAGACGACTTCCAATTCGTCCCCTCAGGCAAGGTCCTGCATGTACTCAACGTGCCTTCGCCTGCGGCTACCGCCTCGTTGATGATTGGCAAAGCGATCGTGGATACAGCAGCGTCAAGTCTGGGGCTTGCTTAAAGTTTGAAGTCTGGGCGGCTCCAACCACTAGAAGAAAATCTTCTTCGGGTTAGCAGAAAAGAAGCATAAAAATCCGCTTCGGTTCGTGGTACGTTCTCTGCATTCCAATTGCGGCGCCGCAGATTGGGGGGACTGTGAGAACTTGCACCAACAACAAGTGTGCTGCCTACGGACACATCGTGTATTCGCTTACCACGAGATGTCCGCTCTGTAAGTGGGATCTACGAGTAATCCTGCCTGCCAGTGAGACTGCGGCCGCATCGAGATCCGCTAACGCAACTTCCGCCGGCCGCTGAGCTTCAGCGCTTAGTCAAATCATTTTCCGATGTCTTCATTCCAAAGATCCGGGTGCGAGCGGATGAAATCGCGCATCAGCTGAATACATTCCGGGTCATTCATCACGATCAGTTCTACGCCGCGTTCTCGAAACAGATCCTCTGCTCCTAGGAAATTCTGATTTTCCCCGATTACTACTCGTGAGATCCGATACAGCAATGAAGTTCCTGTGCACATGATGCACGGGCTTAAAGTGCTGACCAGCGTCAGTTCTGGCCAGTCCCGCCGCCGTCCTGCATTGCGGATGCAGACAGTCTCCGCATGGGCGGTGGGATCCCCTGTCTGGACGCGCAGATTGTGCCCACGTGCGACGATGCATCCACTGGAATCGACCAGGACGGAACCGATCGGCAGTCCGCCTTCAGACAAGCTTTTTTTGGCTTCGGTTAAAGCTTCGCGAAGAAGCGCCTGTTGATCCATGGATTGCCCTGTACATGGATATGCTACTTCGGATTCTGTTGCTGGATGAATAGAAGACGGATCTGGAGATCACGTGATCTCCAGATCGATTCTAAGATTTGACGAAAGGAAACGCGAACAAACTTATGTTCCCGTGCCACTGAGAGCAGCCGTCTGCGGGCTGCCTCCGCCATCGTCGCTCACCGAAAGGCTAGCGGACCGGGATCCTGTGGCCGATGGCGTGAAGTTCACACCAATCTGACAGCTGCCACCAGCGGGAACGCTCGTCGCGCAGTTGTTGATCTGATTGAAATCGCCAGCGTTCAATCCGGTGATGACGATGCTTGAGAGATTGAGGACTACACTTCCTTTGTTGCTCAATGTGATGAGCTTACGGGTACTCGTCGTGCCCACCGCATGGTTGCCAAAGTTCAACGCTGAGGGCGCGAGTTGGACTGCTGTTCCGGTGCCGCTCAGCGTGAGTTTCTGCGGGCTCTGAGGCGCATTGTCGGTGATGGAAATGGAACCGCTGGAATTGCCGATTGTCGTCGGAGTGAAAGTTACACTCAGTGTGCAACTTGCACCAGGATTGAGGGTTGCTGTGCAATTGCTCGTGAACTTGAATGGCGGGGTGATCGTCGCGCCGGTAATTTTCAAGATGCCAAGGCCAGTGTTTTTCAAAGTCGCCGTCTGAGCCTTGCTGGTTGTGAAGATGAGTTGAGCGGGAAAAGTCAGGCTTGGAGGAGTTAACGTGACTGCCGGTAGCACCCCGGTCCCCGTCAAAGCGACAGTCTGAGGACTGTTCGGGGCGTTGTCGGAAATGCTCAGAGTGCCGCTGCGGGTTCCGGTGGTTGTCGGTTTAAAAGTCACAAAAATACTGCAACTGTTCCCCGCCGCGACAGAACCTCCACAATTGTTGGTCTGCCCATAATCACGAGGATTCGTTCCGGTTATGCTGATCACGACCGTCATGCTGATGTTACCGGCATTGGTCAGGGTTACAGTTTTGGATGCGCTTGCGATCCCGACTGTCTGGTTGCCGAAGTTTAGGCTCGAAGGTGATTCCTGCGCGATCGCACCCTGCACGAGTTGGCTCACGATGTTTGAGGTACTCGCAGCGTAGTTAGAGTTGCCGGTATAGTTCGCGGTGATGCTGTGCGTGCCGACTGCTAGGGTTGACGTCGTGAATTTCGCGACAGCACTACTGTCGAGAGTGCCGGTCCCAATATTTGTGGTTCCGTCCAGAAACGTTACGCTACCAGTTGGTGCTGCTGTGAATCCGGCGGACGTCACTGTCGCGATGAAAGTCACCGCCTGGCCGAAATTGGATGGATTCAAAGAGGACGAAAGATCTGTTGCCGTATTTCCCAAACTTGTGTTCAGCAATACGCCGACGCCTCCCGGCAACTGGCTACAAACGTTGCTGTTGCAGTTGGCGACAACAATGTCGGGTTTGCTGTCTCCGTTAAGGTCACCCACTGCGACACCGAAAGGCGTATTGCCTCCCGGAGGAAAAGTCACTACAGGCTGAAGGGTTCCGTCGCCAATGCCGAGCAGGACGCCGACGTTGCCGCCTCCACCATTACAGTTGCCGCTGACAGCTGAACAGTTCACCACCACAACGTCAGGTATGCCGTCGCCGTCCATGTCAGCAACTTTGATCGCTGCAGCTCCAAATTCGCTGGCCGGGTAAGCATGGACGGGTTGAAACGTTCCATTTCCGATGCCGATAAGCACGCCCACATCACCCTCATTGGTGGTGGTACTTGTGCTGCTATTAGCGACAACGAGGTCCGCTATTCCGTCGCCGTTGAGGTCGGCGATTGCGACGCCGTCGGGATAGATCCCGCCCGAATCGTAGGTCTTGGCTGCCTGGAAGTGTCCATCGCCAATGCCTATAGAGACACCAACCGTGCTCGAAGTGCACTGCGGCTGGGCGCACTGATTCCCGATGACGGCGTCGGGTATGCCGTCGCCATTCAGGTCACCAATTGCTAAGGAGAAGGCGATCAGTCCTCCTGAATCGAAAGCAATCTCGCCTTGAAATGTTCCGTTTCCGTTGCCGACGAGCACTCCGCCACAACCGCCGCTGGAGCAGTCGCCCGCCACCACGATGTCGAGTTTGCCATCGAGGTTTATGTCGGCTACGGCTACTGCGATCGCGCCGAACCCACCTCCACCTCCACCGAGAGGAAGGGTCACCACCGGCTGGAAGGTTCCGTCGCCGTTGCCGAACAAGACTCCAGCATTCCCACCGGAACCGATGCAGTGATTGTTCAGGTTGTTTCCGCAGTTCACGACTACGATGTCGGGTTTGCCATCTCCGTTGAGATCTCCGACGGCAACATCTGTCGCAAAAAGCCCGCCCGATGAATAAGAAAGAGGCGTTTGGAACGTTCCGTCACCATTGCCTAACAGCACGCCAACGGATCCGCTTGGACAGCTACTGTTAATGCACCAGTCTGCCACCACGACGTCGAGCTTTCCATCGCCGTTCAGGTCCGCAATCACCGCTCCGTTTGGGCCATTTCCGCCTGGGCTGTACCTTACGGGCGTAGCGAAATTCAGGGTTGAAGCTCCTGCTTGATGCGCCATCAAACAGGCGAGAACACTAAGGCAAAGAAAGAAAACAGCACGACGGCGCATTGCACCTCCGAGAACTTCGGGTTTAGGGTCCTGGTTGAAGTGGAACAGGGGAGATTTCGTTATTTTATACGAGTGACGCCCGAAAGCAATGGTATCGGGTGGCGCGGCAGCCGATCAATGATGCATCCGTAATAGCTCGGGAGTAACCAGACGGTAACTCGACTATTTCACATGCAAAATGGCGTCGCTCACTAGCGTTCCGCCCGGGGTGGTGATGGTTACGTACCCGCTCGTGGCACCAGCCGGGATTGTAGCCTCGATCAGAGTATCCGACACGACTGTGAAGTCGGCAGGAATTCCGTTGACAAAGACCGCGTTTGCTCCAGTAAGGCTCTGCCCGAGAATGGCCCCAGTCTGTCCAATTTCCCCAAAACTCCGGACCATATGTACGAACGGGTTCAATCCCATAGAGAACTGGAAGACTGTTCCGTAGCCATATTCGCCACCTGCGCCAGTCATCCCATAAAAACTGCCGTCCGTGTCCTGAAGCAGTTCAAGGCCAGCATCCATGCCATCCGAACCGCCAAAACTATGTAACGCGGTCAACTGACCAGAAGGAGTAAGTTGATACACAGTGCCGCAACCATTAGCGGAATTGGGGCAGGAACTGTTGGCTCCGCCAAGGCTCGTGGTGCCATAAAAATTGCCGTCCGTGCCCTGGATCAGATGACCCGGCTGGTTTCCATCGGGGCAGCCCGCTTCGGTGCAGAACGTGTGCAGGACGGTAAATGTACCGTCGGGATCGATCTTGAAGATCGTGCCGCAACCGTTTCTTTGACACGGCCGGGAGGTATAGGAACCGCCCAAAGACGTCGTGCCGTAAAAGCTGCCATCCGAGGCGAGCAGCAAACCGTTTCCTTGATATCCGTCAGCGCACTTAGGCTGAGAGCAGAAGTTATGGAGTGTAAGCAAATTTCCATTCGGAGTGAGTGTGAAGATCGTGCCGTAAAATTCGCGCGCGCCCCCGCTGTCAGTCGTTCCGTAAAAGCTGCCATCAGGCCCTTGTGCCAGCGGTCCAAAGGGCATTCTTCCGTCGATGCAATTTGAGCGGGAACAGAATGTGTAGATTGTGGTCAGAGCTCCATCTGGGGTGATCTTGAAGACCGTGCCCGGAGCCGAACTTCCGCCACCATTCACCGTGGTTCCATAGAAATCGCCATCGGCTCCCTGGATGAGTTGACTCGACGGATAAGCGACGCCCTCAAAACTGTAAAGAGAGGTCAGATAACCTTGGGGGTCCATTTTGAAAATGGTGCCGCCGCCGCTCAGTCCACCGTAGTACGTTGTGCCGTAAAAATTTCCATCGTCGCCCAGAATCAGGCCGGTCGGAGTCTTGCCGTTCTTTCCGTAGAAGTTGCTCAGGCCAGTGAGCGTCCCCGCCGTATTGAGCGAGAAAACAGCGCCTCTACCTCTTTCCCCTCCATTTTTCGCTGTTCCGTAAAAGTCTCCATCGGCGCCTTTTACCAGGGCTCCGCCCGGGGCGGCGTTCGAGCTGTCAAAATTAACGATTGTAGTAAAGGTCTGCGCCGATAATGCCATCGGTAGCATGATCAATAACGAGAAGAAGATGCCGCCTGCACTATGGGAGCGGGACTGCATACTGATTTTCCTCCATGGCGACGCCACCAATTCACTTTTTTCCCCGGGTCTAATCGAACGGGTTAAAGCGAAAGCAATACTGCGGTCAAGGGGGAGGGATTAAAGAGTCGGACGCAACGCTCGCCCAGCCTGTTATTTTTTAATTGAAGAACTGAATTATCGATATTCACCCCGTGAGTGTCAACCGAATACCCCTTGATCAGTTCGGTTCTGTCGTGCTCTCTCAACGTAATCTCTGATGCAAGGAACTCGTGGAAGGTACACTTTGAAGCTCATTCTGTTTGACTAACGGTCGATAGACGCACTGGCACTGCGGATCAACAGCGCGAATCTCGGAAACAGGAAAGAGCCAGATGCATCATCGATGACATTTACTTGTGCGGTGTAAAACCCAGGCGTCAGCGAAGAGAGGGGCAAATCCAGCTGGAAGACTCCAGCCTTGCGATCACGGGCATTGAGGGCGGTTAGTTCTACGAGGGAGCTTTCGAAAACTTTGGCCTTTCCCCGGAAGAAGGCGACGTTGGTCACCATGTGGATTCCTGAAGTGGCAAGTTCGGTTCGAGAGGGCTGCGCATTCGCCTGGCCGGGCTCGTAAACTTCGTAGTAAAGCTTCAGGTGCTGTGTCGAAGAGAACACGTGGGTGACATTGGGAATGATTTCTTCGCCATCGCGAACAAGCGGATTGCCTTGGGACCCCTTTTTTGCAGTTTGTGTTTGACTCGCTAGCACGATTGAACTCATCTTCAGCGGCTGCGATTTCAGGTCGGGGACGACGAGGTCGGTTTCGAATGATCCCATACGTCCGGTCTGATTTTCGCGCACGACGAACTTCAGATGATATTTGCCAGGTGGCAGGTCGAGCCCGGTGTTGTATTGGACATTCTTTTTGCGGACTTCTGAAGATGTATCAACGGCGAGTTTGACCGTGTCGCGGATGTGGGTTAGGGGATGTTGTTCGGGGTCGAGGACCACACCGATGACATCGAGATTCGCCTTGTCGCGATCGCTGGCGCGCGTGAATGGGATTTCAGATCCCGGCACTACGAGTGAGACTTCGACATAGTACTTTTTGGGGTCGATGCGAAAGTACGCCGTGCTCATATATAGCGGCAGATCCGTGGCCGGGAGTTCTGAGGCGAGCTGTTCCTGAAGCTGGAGTTCTTTGTCCTCTTTGTTCGAGTGCTGATAGTCCGCGGGAGCATAGTACCCGCGGCGGTAGTCGATTTTGACGCCAGGCACGTTTACCTTGACTGTGATTCGACGGAAACGGCCGTCCCTGGCCGGATTGCTGCTGTGATAGCCAAGCAGGTAGTACGTCGAAGTATCCTGTTGCACTCCGTTGAAGACTTGACTGAAGTCATTGGAATCGAGGAATGCTTTTCCACCCGTATCGCTGGCCAGCGTGACCAGTGTTTCCTGCGTGGTGAAGTTCGAGTTCAGCGCCTTGATCATCGACTGTCCGGAATACGGAGAAGTTCCCCTCATGCTGGCGTTTTGAGCTTCTCCGCCGGCCACGATTGCCTGCAAACCGCGAAGGTCCATAGTGTAGATCGCGAGATTAGAACGGATGGCCGCATTGACCGCAGCACGAAGTTCAGATTGATTCTCTATGCCGGTGCGATCCATGCCGCTGGAGAAATAGATCAGAGACTTCTTCTGCTGCACGTGGGAAAGCTTCTCTGCGACGGAGCGCAATGCTTCCAGCCGCCGATCGGTATTGAATATGTTGTACTCGGTGTCGTCGGCAGTGAACGGCTGACCTGTATCCGGAGTGCCTTCGGTCATACCGGTTGTGCCCTCTTCGAAGCCTTGTCCACTGCCAGTGCTGAAAGCCTGCAACTGCTTCTTCAATAGGTCGTGGTCGGAAGTGAAATCCTGATTGACTAGCAGCGAACTGCCGAGAGAGACGATCGATACGAGATCCGCGGGAGCCATCTGCGCATCGACGTAGTGCTCGGCTGAAGTGATGGCGCGGTCGATCTCGTCCGGTTGCATGGCAGAGAGATCAAAGAAGAGAACGATGAGGCGGCGGTCTTTGAATTGATCCGTATTGCCTGCGGGAGAGATGGCAATTGATTGAGCGGGCGACGGCTGATTCGTTGACGGGTGCGACTGAGCTACATTCTGATTTGCTACGGCGTCGATATTTTCGATATCGAAGGAGATAACTCTCTGTGGCTTGTTGTCTTCCAGAATGGTGAAGTCTTCCGGCTTCAAGTTGGTGACGAGGTTTCCGCTCTTATCTTTGACCGTGACATTGACCAGTACCAACTCGGACTCCACACGGACCCGATAGTCTTCCTGCTGCGAAATCGCAGGGAAAGACAAAAGGGCGACCTGCAACACGGCTGTTATGGTCTTGCGCGCCAGTCGGTTTGAGCTGGAAGCCATCCGTCCTCCTAAAAGCGAAAGCGAGCCGTCATCGTAATTTGCCGCAAGGCGCCGACCGCTGTGACTCGGCCAAACGTCGGCGAGTTCACGACCGTGTCAATCGACGAATAGTTTGGAATGTTGAAGATGTTGGTCGCCTGCGCTCGAAACTCCAACATGCGCGACTCTTTCAACGGAATGATCTTGGTGAATGCCATGTCAAACACCTTGGTGCCGGGTCCGATGATGCTATTGCGGCGGGCATCGCCGTACTTTCCGGTTGGCGGTGCGACGAAGGCTGCGGTGTTGAACCACATTCCAATCGACGGATTTGGGATGCTGACAGATTGCCCGGGAACTACGTCGGGCCGCAGGGTTCCGTTTGAGCCGCGGTTGACGTCGGCAAAGTTACCTAGCAAGCGCGGCGTGAACGGCAAGCCGGAAGCGAATGTCCAGTCACCGCTCACCTGCCAGTCTCCGAAAATTGCGCGCCACGGAGAATTTCCCGAGAGCCAGCGCTTGTCGTGTCCGAAAGGTAACTCCAACAAATAATCCGCTGTGAACCTGTGCGTCTGATTGAAACTCGACAACCCACGCTCAGCGGAGAGGTTGAATGCGTCCTGAGCTACGTTCGAACTACCAATGGTAGTGGTAGATGAAGCTCCGCCTCCGCCGGCCCCGCCACCACCTGGACCTGTGCCGCCTGCGCCCAGTCCGCCACTGGTCGAACCCGAGGTGGCACCTCCGCCGATCGAAGATGCATTGTCGAGCGACTTCGAGAATGTGTAGATCCCGCCAATAGAGAATCCATGCGCCAGCCGTTTGCGCAATCGGACTGAGAGGGCGTTCGCTTCGGAATCAGCTACGGAATTCTCAAATGTGAATGCCTGAGCGTTCGGAATTCGAATCGCGGTTGCAGTGCGATTCGGAGCTTCCAAAACATCGAGGTCCGTGCCTTTTGTTCCGGTGTAGTCGATGTTCAGCAAAATCGTCGGGCGAATTTGTTGCTGGATGTCGAGGTTCCGAATCTGCACGTAACCGAGGCAGTAGTCAGGATTCACCGCGTAGTTGTTGGTGATGCCATTGGTGGTCGATATAGGGAAACCGCTCGCAATCGTAAGGTCGCCTGCGGCCGATTGGATATTCGTCGCGGTAGTCGAGAACGGCGGCTGAAACGCCAACTGCTGAACGATTCCCTGGTAAGCGCCCGTGTTGTAGTTAATTCCATATCCGGCGCGGACGATAGTTTTGGAAAATGGTTTCCACGCGATGCCGATTCGCGGAGCGAAATTGTTGCGGTCCGGGCGCAGCAGGCTCGCCGGAACGCTGCCGCTGTAGGGCCCTACTTGTCCAGGCAAGACGATGGCGACATTTGGCGTGCCCAAGGCCGGATTCAGCACTGCCGGGGAAAGATCAAGATTCGCAATCCGATCGTTTTCTTCCGTCAAAGGTGATACATATTCGTAGCGCACACCGAGGTTGAGCGTCAGATTTCCCCGAAGCTTCCATTCGTCCTGCAGATATAAATCCCAGTAGTTGCCGTGAAAATGGTAGTTGTTGGCCCCGTATTGAACGGATGTTTGCTGCGGCAATCCATAGGCAGGCTGGCCATTCAATTGGCCGTCATAGAGGAAATCGGCAAAATCAAATCCGGTATTGATGCCGGTGAATATGAATGACCCACGCGCGTTGCTGCTAGTCTCGGTGTTCAGTTGAATACGGCGGAAGTCTCCGCCCCAACGCCAGCTGTGTTTCCCGTGAGTCCAGACGACGTTGTCGGAAAAAGTGTACGTCTGATTACGTAGCAGCTGAGGATTGATGTCCTGCAGGCTGGCGAAATTGGTGAATGACAGGTTGGGCAGTCCCCAATCGAACGGGTTCGATGACACGCCATTGATCCCCAAGTTTCCAGAAATGTCACTGTTGAACCCATAGAGATTTTGGGTATGCGTTCGACTGCGGTTGAAATCGAAACGAACGCTGTTCGTCAGTTTTCCGATGCTGCGCGTATATCCAACGGGCACGTCAAAGCTGCGAACGCTGGTGTTACCGCCTACACTGGGGAAAGGATTCGTGAGGTTCGCGTTCGAGCCGTGATAGTGGAAACCGAAATTCAAGTTGTTGCGCGGAGTTCCGCGTCCTGCGCCACGCCGCCCTCGGGCGGGCGCTGCTCCGAATGTATGGTTAATCCGAAAATTCAAGTCGTCGCTGCTGTTCTCAGCAGATGTTACGAAATGGAAATTCTGAAAGCTTCCGGGGAGGTTCGGTTGAGGGAAGTATTGCAGTAATCCCGCGGCGACCGGGTTGATCTGAGGTAGTTCGTTATTCGGAAACGGGTTGCCAGTTGCGGGATCGATAATTTTTACAACCTGTCCAGTTTGAGGGCCTGTTGTGTACGTCGTCTGCGAAAAGTTTCCTTTCCTCTCCAGGATCGTCGGCACAGTGGAAAACTGGTCGAAGGGACTGGATCCGCGCCTGCCGTTGTAGTTGGCGAAGAAGAATGTTTTAGTTCCGCCGTGGTAAATCTTCGGAATGTTGAGGGGGCCTCCCATCGAGCCGCCAAAGGTGCTGCGCATATAGTCTGGCTTTATTACCGGCGCGCCGGTTAACGAATAAGGAGCAGCATTGAGAGAGGAGTTACTGGCGCCATAGTAGACGGACCCATGAGGATGATTGATATTGAAACCCCGCCGGCCGAAGACCATGGGCCGTCCGGAACCACCGCCGCCGAATCCACCAGGTCCGCCAAATTGACCTATGCCTCCTCCCGGTCCGCCTCCGAACCCACCACCTTGCATGCGTGCATCGTTAATGCGCTGCTGCAATTCATCACCGCTCATTCCGTTGAAAGAATTCGACACGTTACCTGAGATAGCAATCGATTCCGTTGCGCTATTTGGATCGATACCTGGAACGGGCATGCCCGACGGAACGACATCATTGCTGGGCGCGCCCGTAGTGTCCTGCCCAGTGATGCTTTGAAGAATCGAGAGATTCTGAAATCCGCGCTGAGGGGCTGCCTGACCTGCCTGCCGTATTGGTTGAGGTGCGGTTTCGCGTGCGCGCGACAGGAGAGTCAACTCAAAATTCGCTTGCGCGGTCGAGTGGGAAGTATCGATCGTAACCTTCTGGGTGCTGTTAGCAAATGCGACCATCTGAACCCGCACGATGTAGGTGCCATAGGCAGGAATTGCAGCGGAATAGGTCCCGTCTACGTCAGTCCAGGTTGAAATTGCCGGCGACGAATCAAGCGAAACGAATACCCCTGCGCCGGGAATTGGTACGTTGCCAGCTTTGACGACTCCGCGAATGATGCCGACGCCAGATGCTGCCAGTGAGTTTTGTGCGGTCGGCTCACTGACAGCGGTAGGCTGCGCAATAGCCTCGTCTTGCGAGAGAGCGAACCGACTAGTTATCAAAAGAGACAGGCCCAGAACGAACAAACGAAACATCAGATTGCGGGTGATCGCCATCGCGACTCGTCTGCCAAGGGGGGTACGTTTTCTTGGATGCGATCATAAAGCGCAACTTCCTTGAAACGGGGTAAAGTTTTGTCTTTTCATGTCTATAACTGCTGGATCAGGAACGTAGCGTCTCCAACGGCTCGATCATCCGCTTCCGTCAGACTGACATACTCTGCAATCGGCAAAATTAAGTAAAAGTTCGTAAAAGGTCGGGCTTTTCCGCAACTCGGGGCAGCATAATCCGTTCAAAGGAAGAGAGGCCTGAAGTTTTCAAAAAAAGGAGATCTTATGCACAAACTCCGCTATTTGTTCGTATTGACACTCTTCTGCGTGGTTGGGATGGTCACACTATCCGCGATGGCGCAAGATAATGGGGACAACCAATCGCAGGCGCCAGCGCCGGCTGCTGCGGCACCGCACTGGCACGGACGCGGTCAATTTGATCCGGCCAAGCGAACTGAGATGCTGACGAAACATCTCGACTTGAGCTCGGACCAGCAGTCGAAGGTTTTGGACACTCTGAAATCAGAACAGTCCCAGATGGAAGCTCTGCGTTCCGATTCGTCCGTCTCGCAAGAAGACCGCCGAAGCAAAATGATGGACATTCACAAGTCGACGAACGATCAGGTCCGTGCCATTCTAAATTCCGATCAGCAGAAAAAATGGGACGAGATGCAAAGCCGCCGTGAGCAGTGGCAAGGACATCGGCATGAAGGGCAGACACCACCCCCGCAGCCAGATTCGTCCGACCAAAATAAGTAAGCAGGCGTTCGCTTTTCAGATGTGATCAGTGAAATTGTCGGCGCTGCGCGTCATATTCGCGCAGCGCAATGCATGTGAGGATGTCTTTGGAAGTCATTGGTGCGAAAGGGGGGACTCGAACCCCCACGGTTTTACCCGCCAGATCCTAAGTCTGGTGCGTCTGCCAATTCCGCCACTTTCGCACTTGCAAATCAATTACTTGGGGTCTTCCGCTGAGAGCGTCTCGTTCGGTGTAGCGGAAACTGTAGCGACTGGGGCAATATTTTCGTCTTTCTGATGATGCGCCTCCAGCTTCCGATATTCATCCAGCTTCCTCATCGCCCTCGCGATGGTCTCCGGTACCGGATGTACGTAGCGTTGAGAAGTTGTCACCGAAGCGTGCCCAGCGACTGCCTGTATTGTAAACGCATCTGCTCCAGCTGCGCCAAGGTCCGTCAGTGCTGTATGACGTGTCGAGTGTAGGACCGCATCCCATGGCAGTCCGAGTTCGTCGCGGCGCTTACTGAACTGTTCGGAGATCGTATGACGTGAGACGGGTTCTTTATACCAGCGATCCTTCCTAACACGTTCACCATAACGAACGAAGACGAATTGCGACTTGGAGATTCCTTTTTGCTTCTCCAAGATGGCACGGGCCGCTGTTGTCAGCGGAATGTAGCGCTTCGCCCTTTTGGTCTTGCCATGGTCGATGTGAATGTGAGAGTTCCCATTGTCCAGCGCAACGCGATCCCAAGTGAGGGAACAACACTCCCCGATCCGCAATCCAGTGTTGCACAGGAATTCAGCGATGGTCCTGCACGGCTCCGGTAATCCGCTGATGAACTCATCCCGTAACGCCCCTGTGAGGACAAACTCTCGATGGCGTTCGCCGTCCAACATTCTGAACTTTGGAACACGATCTATGAGTTCCCAGTCATACGCCAGGTAGAGGGCGCGTCTGATGGCCGCAAGGGACCGATTGACAGTGGCGGGTGCGACCTCCTGAAGTTGAGCCGTCGTGAATCGGGCTAGTAGTTCAGGGTTGATGGTATTCAGAGGTGCCGTACGTAGAGGATCAAAGCGCAAAGCGCGATTGAAAGCGTCAGTGTAGAAATCAAAGGTCCGAGGATGCTCGTTACAGTTTTTTTCGATTTCCGCCAGGACACGAGGAACGAATTCTCCAAAATTAGGTGGAGGGGTCTTCGCGACTATGCCAACTTCACCTTTCGCAAGTGCTGTGCGGCGAGCCGCCTCGATCTGCCTCGCTACCTTGGGATTTCCTTGCTTAGTGCTCTCCTGAATGTGCTGGCCATTGAACAGGAAGTGATACCAGTAAACTCGACCACGTTTGAATACTGACATAGCTCCGCCCCTGCCCCAATAAAGGCGGAATTCGACGGCCAAATTAACGATCTCCCTGAAAACAAAGGAAAATTGCATCCTGTCAGTAACCCTGTGTCCTGATTTCCTGTTAGGGACGCAGCTTCATCCGTGTCTAATTAGTAGGACCTGTTCAATGGGCAAAGATGGGCGACCTCAATCACGTCGCGTCATTCCATCTCGCTCCAGCAAATTCCGTTAGTTTTCGCACGTTTCAGGTGTCTAATTAGTGAAGGGAAGAAATGGGCGACGCTGCGCTTGAACCCCTCCTGAGCTGCCCCATCAATCACAACTGAAAGGGAGGATCATGATGGCACCTTTGTGCGATCTGAAGGAGGCTGCGCGTCTGCTTGGAGTATCTATTTGGACGGTTCGGGCATACGTGAAAGCAGGAAAACTTAATCCCATTCGATTCGGCAGACGAGTACTGCTCGAAGAATCGGAGCTAGAGCGTTTTATCGAAGTATCCAAATCAAGCAGCGCAGGAAGCGATGCTCAGAACTATGAATCCGCAGAGTCGAGGCGCTTGCAATGAAAACAGTGTTCGAGACAGAGAGATTGCCGCTAGCTATTTTCCTACACGCGACTCGCCGACTCGTATTCACAGAATGCAGAGCACAAGACCGTGATGGAAAAGTGAAATTCGTGTTCTGTGATCCAGATTTCAAAGGGCTGGAATTGGAACTGGAGTTTGATCGCGGTGCCAGTGTCCCGGCAACCTCGCTTTTTGCCTCACAAAAGTTCCTTCGCAGAAAAATGAGCGAAGCAATTGAAAATCGGAGAAGCGGAAAAGATTATGACTACGAATCACGAAGAAATCATTAGAACAATTGGGACTATACGGCGTACACCCGGCTTTAAGCCTTACGAGCGAAGGGCATTTGTGACAGATTTCATCCTGAAGACCTTAAGAGACGAAGGTCGCTTCTTTCGGACCTCGGAGGGTAACTTTTATTACCATACACCGACCCTCCAGTTGTACCCATTGGAGGAACGATCCCGCAATCTGTCGGCATTCATCGAAAGAATGTTCGGCCTGAATGATGCGGAAGTACGAGACTACCAGCACGTCGTCACGGCAGTCATGAATCACGCCTACCGCGAAGGACAGCGCATGCCGGTCTATAGGTTGGCACACTATGACCTCGATCAAGCGAAGCTATATGTGTCCCGATTTGACGGCCAGATGTACAGACTAGATGGAGAACACATAGACCTAGTATGGAATGGCACCGACAACATTTTCTTTTGGGACGGTCCAGAGTGGCAGCCGTATGTCACGGAGAAGCATGACGGGCCTGGTCTATTTGAAAGAATCATGCTTGACCCAGTCAACTTTTCATCTGACGGCAAGATGGCCTCGGATGAGCAACGCTGGTTGTACAAGAAATGGCTACTGTCGCAGTTCTTCGATTCACTTCATCCCACCAAGCCATTACTTCTATTCAATGGAGAAAAAGGGAGCGGAAAAACATCAGCGGCACGGAAATGGCTGAAGCTTCTTTTTGGAACAGCGGGCGAAGTCACAGGGCTTGAACGAGGGAAACCAGATGGTTTCATTGCAACGGTCAGTTCGCAGCCAATTGCAGTCTTTGACAATGTTGATGGGCATATCGGATGGCTACCCGACCACCTCGCCCAACTCGACACAGGGCTGGCCATTGGACGGCGGTTGCTGTACACCACCAACGAGCAGATACGATTTGTTCCGAATTGTTGGATCGCATTGACATCTAGGACCCCGGAATTCTTAAACAGGCGAGATGACGTGCTAGACAGGACGATAATACTGCAAATGGGTAGGCTTCCCTTGAACATTCCGGAGCATGAACTCCTCCACGAAATTAAAAAACGACGAAATCAACTTTGGGCTGAACTTCTTGACGAGCTGAATGACATCGTCGCTCTGCTTCGTAACGGAGAGCCGACAGGCGAGATCGCTTGCCGTATGGCGGATTTCGGCCATTTCGTGATGTTACTAGCAAAGGGCCAGAATCAGGAGGCGAAGGCGAGGCGCATCCTTAAGGCGATGCAGGGGGAACAAGGCAGGGTGCTGTGCGAGCTGGAACCTATCTACGAGTGCTTAGCAAACTGGCTTGAACAACCCGGAAATCCCGGCAGGTGCGTCACAAGTAGCGAATTGAGCAGAGAACTCTGGCCGATTGCGCTGCAGTTAGGCATCGACTGGCCATATCGAGAACCGAAGAGCCTAGCACAGCGACTCCGGAATATCTGGGAAAATCTAAAAGACCGTTTTAGAGCTGAAGCGAATCCCGATACATCAAACCAGAAACACTACACATTCTGGCCTAAGACTGAATCTCTGGATGTCGCAGAATCGAGCAGTTCCGCGAATCATAACGCGCATGCTACTGATACCAGCCTAGTTCCGCAGGCAACCTGAATCGCTGAATCTCCTTCGAGGGACATAGTAAAAAGACAGAGAAAAGAAGAAGTATGACTTTTCTGAATCAGTCATTCAGGACTTGTTCCAGAGGGACAGCCGTCCATTCCCTTCTACCTAACACCCCTCTTCCTCCACCCTCAATACACCATAAATCCCTTATCTCTCAGTTTTAGCCGCTCTTTTCAATGCGGAAAAGCGTCCTTCTGACTCGAAGGCGACAAGCCATCGCTTTCCAATTGCTGATTACCCGTTTGATCCTGATAAATCAGCTCGTTAGGCCAGAGATGTATACAGAATCTTTATACGGTGATTCCTTTTCGTTTTCAACAAGTCTGGACACCGAAAGCTGAAAGACTAAAGGTCTCTTGGATCTCAGGGTATGGGTACTCCAGTGATTTTTGTCTAGAAAATGGAGGGGGTCGTGAGAAAGCAGATACAGCAGAACGCGCTGAACGATCTGTCGAGCATTGCCATACTGGGCATACTTGGCATTGCGGTGACAGGGCAAGGAATGGAATGTCATCTCGATTCTCAGGTTAGGACGAAAGGGTCAACGGTACGACGAAACAAGAAATACCGTCGGCGATCTGAGCATCACGGGTCTTACTACCCAATCGTCAGATGCGATCGAAATGAACTTGAACAGTCGTTGCAATCCGAATCCAGCTCAAACAGACAAGCTTCTTTTGATGGGAGATGACGGGCGGTACCGTTTTGATGTTCATGCCACCGCCAGCGACAGTGAAGCAATAAATCGCACTCTTTACGCTTGGAAGTTGGGCGACTTCGAACACGGTTTGTTTGTGCAATCATTCTCCGACCTACTGGAGGCAACACGCGGCAGAGAGGACTTAGATTTCGCGACGCTTGCACCGCAACTCTACGCTGAAGCGAGCAAGGACGAGGAGGCATTCGAGGCTTTCGGCATAAAAGTCCCGATCAGTCGGATAACAAATTGGGGGCTGATTTTCCTTATCGCAGTGCAGATTTATTTTCTCATGTACCTTCGGCGGTTGTTCGATAAGCTGAAGCCCGATGATCCTGGGTGGGATGTTCCTTGGATTGCAATGGATCAATCAGCGTTTGCAGTATTCATGTACCTCCTAACTGTCGTGCTGCTTCCCGCGCGGGAATGCCTGTCATTCGCGCCATATCCATCATTGAGGTGGGACCGGGTCCCGATACTGATTCAGCAATTTGTGCCAAGGCGGGAAATGCATTTCTCGCTATAACCAGACCAGCCGCCGCGCGGGATTAAGCTCTAGTTGGTACATCAGCTATCTCTGCTGGAAATATCGACCCAAAGTTATCGAGCCAACAGCACCTGTACTACGTGGGTAAAGCGGTTAGTTGTTATTGGATTCCCATACCCAAGCAGTCGTCCGATGCTTCTACCGTAAACCCCTTTGAAAGACCTCAGCGATTCGCGCTATCGGAACAATCACAAAGATCAGGCACCGTACTTGATTTTGTCCATTTCTCGAAGTATTGACACGATTGAGACCGCCAAGTCATGACACCTTAGTGCTTCCACCTCGGTTGAATTCACATAGCCCCAGTGGACAATCCTATTGCGCAGTTTGAAAAGTTCATCCTGAAAATATTGCTTCGCGGACACTTGTGCTGCGGGAAATCTAGCCATTATTGCCATTGCTAGGTTGTTTTTACGCACGAAATCATCAAAGGGCATTCCGGTGATATTTTTGGAAACAAAATCTGCAGGTCCAGTGAAGCCACCGCTTCGTGGATATTCCTTCTCCCAGTCTTCCTCTTGCACCGGACTAGGAAGGTTGAACGTCGTGGCGTAGTGAGTCATTCCTTTTAGTTTGAGAAAAAGCCGAGTCAGAAAAGACTCGACGGCGATGGCCCCAATCACTATCGCGAGACTGTAGTCCCCTCCGTTTACCTCTGCCTTACTGCGTAGCAAAAGTCGTTCTGTGGTGACGCTGACGCTTAATGGGTCCATAAGCCCAACTGGGCAATGACATGCCGGACAGGACGTGTCCTGCCAAGGACCATCTCCGTATGCTGACAACAAAACCGTGCATCCACACGACTCGCACGTCCCTTCCCAATTGAATTTCATAGGAGTACTCCATGCTGTTGACTCATTGCGCCGGAAAAAGAACGCAAGAGAATGCGGGCTAGCGGCCAGAACCCCCCTGAGACTTCGAGATGTGGGAGCGTACCTGTCTGGGCGGCTTCTTCGCGCCTTCGTCCGAAATCCTTACAGCCTTGCCATCTTCAACGAAGAATTCCCGCTTACAGGCTGGACAGATCCGCCGTGCAGCTAGTAATCGCTCCATAAGCGAAACGACCGTGACATTGGCGCGGCAGTAGGGACAATCAACGGGGTGTTCGTGAAACTCCAGTTTGGTCGGGCGGCGAGCCATTTCCGGCGTTAGTATACGTCAGTGGTGAAGGCAGGAACGTAGCCACAGAAGAAGGCCGACGGCTATTCCGAGAAGCAGAAGGCAACCAAGCGGTCCAATCCACGAAGGAAAAGCAAGAGGCCGCCCTTTGCCCGGTGCAGGCCCTCTGTGCTTTGTCATCTCGTAAGCTCGGATCTTTTGGTAAGTTGGGTCGTAACGGTACACGTCTTCGACTGACGCAGGCTTTACGAGCGCCTCCTCTTGTCTTTCCTCTCTTGCCAACTTGTTGACTTCGAGTCCAGTCTTTTTTGTTTCAAGGACTTCTTTTTTGAAGCCCAACCATGCGCGGATCACCGGAACGCCACGAGATGCGATGGTCGCGACTATTCCAGCGCCTGCAATCGCGTAAGGGATCCAACTGTGGAGAATTTTAGAGAAGGTGTTTTCCACGATCCCATCCCCATTCAGACGTGAGTACCTCGGTGCAAGCCTGCCATTCTTTCCTCTTCGAAATCAAAATCCAAGGAGCGTACTCATTTGCCAGGGACTTGTGGGATGACCCGCTCCGTCAGAAATTTGACCAAGTCCAGTACCTCACCCTTTGTCACCGCGACTATAGTTGGCACAAGCACGGCGACCAGTGAAGAAGCGAACGCTGAGAGTGTTGGGGTACTGTGTAGGGAAAGCAAGTCTGGAAAGGAAAAACCACTTCTGCGGAGCGTTTCGTAGTCAAAGGCGAATCCCAGAAGTGCGCAAAACGCAAAAACCTGAATGGCCCAGAGTAAGAACAATCGAAGATCACCAATAGACTGAGTCTCTAATAGACGAAGACACAAGGAGGGCAACGCGATCCCCGCGGCCAAGAAGACTCCCTTTACAAGTCCGCTTTTGCCTCTTATGAATGTGTAAAAGTATCCGAAGAATAGAGCGAAAACCAACCAATTCGCGAGTGAGAGGACCACTTGAAGAACAAACTCAAGCACTGGGAAGCTTGCCTGGTTCTGATCGGTGGCAGCAAAATCGTAAATAGAAAGCGTAACTGGTACCAGGGACAAAGGAACGGAATAGCGAAACGCCACTATCGCGTTGGACCAGGCGCTCCCCGTCGGACCGTTTGCCAACGCCGTCTCTTGGAGCGCCTCTTTTGCTTTTCTGTCACTCAATTTTAGCGAATCGGAAAAATCAGACTGCAGGGTTGCCAAAGTTCGATCGTACTCATCTGGAGTCAGTTCACCCTTTTCGAGTTTCTTCTCGCGTCCTTTGCGAACGCTTCGGGCGAGTCGCTCTGTCCAACGCCACTTGATGAGTTTGGCTAAGGCTTCCGTTGTCGTTGAACGGATATCGTCGCTAGGATCATTTGATGGAGGCTCCCGCAGCAGCCACGCCCGTGCTATCACGTGTCCGATAAGCAATGGAATTGGCACGTAAAACCAACTCGAGGAGTAACCTGCTAGGTATACGGAAAAGAGAAAACAAGCCAGCGGGAGCTCGTCTTTCTGTGGAAGAACACGCTGATTTGTTTGTCGACAATTAAACCAAATTAGAATTCCCACAAGTGGGAAATACGCCCAGAGATAAATGAACTGATTAAGCAAAGGGAAAAAACCAGCTCCAGTATACGTTGGCGCAGAACGGGCTCCTTGTGGAACAAGCAACACAAATATCGCTGCCACCACAACGATCCAAAGTCCGAGCGAATGTAACGACTCGGCGTGCCATCTAGCAAAAGTAGGCGAGGTCAACGACAAGTACACGATTAACCACGCAGCAATTACCACTAACAGGAATGCACTCAATTGACTTGTCCAACGTGCAGGCAGAAAAGAGAAAACCGGCAACAAAATACCTAAAGAAAGCATGAACAAGAGCCGAGATCGCGACCCAAGCATCCGCCTTGGAACAACAGAGAAAGAGAGGACGAAGCACAACAGCAGCACCGTTACATAAAGCGAAGCGACAACACCGAAATTGCCCACTCGGCGCAACACATCATTCGCGACGGTGGTTGCGAAACTGGTGGAGGGTTCGTAGCGTAGGTGCAGCGCAAGAGCCACGGAGATCAGTGCAATCCCGCACGCAGATAATGCAGCGAATGAAAATCCAATTCGCCAACCCGCTAGCCACACCAAAACGAGGGACAATATGAACACCCAAAATGCGCCTCGCCAGTTCTCTACGAAAGCCACAGCAGACTGCATCTCGTCGGTTGCAATCCCACGTGCCGCCAGTGCTCTAGTCAGGTCTGAAAGTTGCCAGAGCAGAATGGTAGCTATTCCGAGCACTGCTCCAAAAATCCAAAAGCACCATTGCCGCCAACGCCGTGGTGGATTTGCACCACTCGTTGCAGACCATCCGAGCCAATTCTCCGTTGTTTCATCCAAAGACCTGATGAACTGTCGAACTACAATCAGGAAACTCAGATACAGTGCCAGAAAAACCTCTGTCGGATCGGCATTTAGCCACGTTCTTTTTACGGAAGGAATAAGAGTCAACGCCTCCTGAATTCCAACATTGGCCCGGTATAGAACGTACCAGAGGCTCAGTCCTGCCAAGATCACACACACGGTTGCAGTACGGAAACGACCTCGCCACTCTGGGATCTCGGGGTTTTCTAGTAGTGCACTATTCTCGCGGAGTAAGAACAGCAACCAAAGGAAGGGAATGCTCTGAATCAGCGCCCACCCGACCGTACTTGCCAGCACTGGAAGTCTTACATCATTCAAAATTTCGCGAACCGTTGGCGCGGGTTGATTCTCCCGGGCAGAATCCGGCTTCTCACTCCGAAACTGAAAATCGTCGATGGGTTCGTCCCGAGTCATATCGATTTCAACGTTCTGAAGAGGGCCCTCCCATTCGACCTCCGTTGCAGCGATATGCGTCGGAACTGGTTGCAGCGAAGTGAACGGAATGTCCCCAAAGTGCAGAATGAACTTGTCGTTGGATGTTAGGAGTGGCCATTCCCCCAGGCCGCTGGCGCCCAAGAGCATAAGCCGGGTCACTGGAGCCCTCCAAGACTCAACGTCCAGTCTCAATGCATTACGTTCATCCTCCATAAATGGAACACTGAAGACAAACTTGAGTTCCGAGTCCCCTTTTTCAGTGGTGGAGATGGAACGACTGAGGAACCTTCCGTCATCCAGAAGATCATCGGGATAGGGATAGGGTCGACCAAATATTCCTCTTATAAATTCGGCATTCGTTATCTCACCCGTGATCAGCCTCTCTATCTGTGGTAGTGCAGACGCTGTTCTTAGATCGAACGCCACTTCAAACGCCTTTTCGGTTAGGTCAATTTTTGTCACTCGGCTGATAGTAGAAAGTGGGATGTTGTGAAGAAGTGAAGCTAAGGTCACGCCATCGTTTGGGACCACGTTTGACCGCACTGAGTATTCTTCAGCGTGATTGATACAGTCAGCGGGAATTTCCAAGACGACGAATCCTGTGTTATCGCCAGTAGCGGGGAGAGATCCGGCCATTAGCTTGCCATTTTTCTCGGCCAGATAGACCATTTCTCCGTAATCAGTGGTGCCTACTAGCAGATTCTCCCCCGTTGGCTTTTCGAACCTGACCAGGAACTCAGGGAGTTTAGGAAGTAAACTTTTGTAAGCTACATTGGCGCTTACCGAACCCGATAGATTTCCTTCTTTAGACTTAGCTAAGACCAAAATTGAGTTCGATCGCTTCCCGATCATTACCAAAGCACTATAGCGTCCTTCATCTGACACGGACACATTCCTTACTGAGCGTCCGTTAACTCGTACTTCAACCGTCTCACCTGGCTTCGCCGATCCGTTTATCGTGATGTCAGTCCTGTCGGTTGTGACAGGCAAAGGATCAAGGCTGAGTTCCTCTTGAGCACTTGGCGTAAGAGGGTGTAGGCGAAGAGAGAGTCCGAGGAGATACAAACCGAATAGGAATAAAACAAGCGCGGCAACAAACTTCAGCACTGGGCGAATGTGCGCCCTTATCATCAAGCCTGTTGACGAGGCTTGTCGATCCGAGTGGGTGGCGTCACTCAATTAAACTTCCCATCCGCCGCAAAGAGTGGACTCGATATTCTTGCGGTTAAAGAGGTTCGAAAATCTGGGACCTCGCAGCAGGCGTAAGCTATGTCGAAATTGCTAGTCTGTCAACTGCAAAATATCGTAGCGGGAAGTGAGCGGGGCCATGATAATTTTTACCTTCTACCCAGCACCCCTTTGCCAATCGGCGAGCGCTAACGCTCCGACCGAGGGACGGAAGTCACTGACAGGTCTTGATCTGTCGCCGATAATTCCCGCCGTATTCTTCTCGCCTCCCTGAAGAGCATTTCTGCCCTAGACGAAGGGATGCAGCACCCTCCGAGGCGAATCCCGGCAGTCAAAGAGGAAAGCAGTCCCTGAGGCGTACTCGGGAAGCTGAAATATTTTCGGAGGCGGTCATGTTTAGGCGTGAATGGACTTTGAAGCAGTTGTCAATTGCAATGGTCGTTCTCATCAGCGTTTTTGCTACTCCGATGCATGGACAAACGTTCAGAGTGAATTGAAGCAACGATCAACGTGTGGGTAAGGCCGCCTATTCTTTTCTATCTGATGGACCGCATCATGATCCGCTCTGTTTGCTCCAAAACTGAGCCAATGCCAACGCAGACAGTCGAAGGCAACTCTAAGTAGCCTTCGTGCCTTCTCCCGCAACCCAAAATCCAGGATTCGGCGGTCTGCGACACTATTGAGGGACATCCAGCGCCTTGCGAGCCAGGGCAAGCTTTGAAAGAAAGCCACTCGCTTCTTCCTGATTCATCCAGATGCCGTGATAGTGGACGGGTCCTACACGCCTGCCCAGAACTCACCTTTCCCGTCTCTGTCGTCAAGGAACTCGTCCAGCCTGAACCCCCCGTACTCATTTTCTGTTGTCACATGGAAATGACCATCCTGAATTGGCACAACAGCGAACAAGTAGGCCTCAGCAAGAAAAAGCTTGTCAGGGGGCCAACAGTCGGCGTGATTCCCGGAAACTGGCAACCAGAATCGAGCCGCGCCCCTCGGCAGTGGGTCCTTCATCATCCAGAAATGGTCTTTCGATTCAGCGATTCGACGGTCTTGCGCTTTCAGTTCAACGTTTTCAGAATAAATAATGCATCTTCTTATGCCCCACAACATGCCCCATAAGCCGATCACACCCACAATTGAATAAAGCAGCGCTAGGACCCATTCACTGCGTTGAGAGTGCGTTATCACGGAAGCTTCATCACCACGGAAGAGCGCGTGCAGCCTGATTCGAAAACCTATCAGCGGTCAGGTGGTCTGTCAGTGACGCTCATCACCAAATGTTGCTTAAACACGATTTGTCGGAATAGGGCAACACGCGATGATCGCGGGTCATGCCCGCAGACCTGCTTACTCGTTTGGGAGAACGGATTCGGAAGCTTCGGAAGAAGCACGGATGGACTCAGGTCGAATTCGCAGAGCGGGTAGGGATTGATCGCAGCTTTCTCGCGGATGTGGAAAGAGGGAAGAGGAATGTTTCTATTCTCAACGTCGAGTTGATTGCGAAGGGGCTTAAAGTCTCCCTTTCTCGGCTATTCTCGGGCCTTTGAAAACATGTATCCAAAACTTAATTACGGCAGGCCTTTATACGCAATTTGCAGCCCGATGGTTTGACCTGCTGTTCTCGCGTCTTCACTTTGGCAGCATCAATATAGAGAGGCGGCGAACTGGAATGCTAGGTAAGAAGAGTAGTGGGCTTTTGCCGTTTTGACGAATAAATCAAATCGGCTCGTACAAACCTCTACCGACGCGCCTGAATCTTGGCCGCATTCCTCTGCGCATGACCATGTAGCCTTTGAGTTCGTAGTTGGCAAGTACGGTGCGCAGGTGGTTCTCGCTGAGTTCCGGGAAACGGCCCCGATAATCACTCACACGAAAGGGCGTTGGGATCGTTCCATGTTGAGAAAGGTCTACGATCCGATCAGCGACGTGTTCGTCAGTTGGCGTTCTCATAGTGAAATGGCGAGTGGCTTTCTGCACGATGGTCATATGTTCACTCCTTAGGCCACGTATACACAAGCTAGAGGGCAGGAACCCAGATAAGACTCGACACGAAGACGTGAGGCACAAGTGAAAATAATTCTTAGACTTTCGATCCCATTAGCAGGAGCCGATTCTATCCCATCAACAGGTTTGCTAGACAAGATTCCTACTTCGTACGATTTGCCTTGACTTCGGATGTACCATTGTCGCGATGGGACTTGAGGCACAGCCATCGTTTGCTACCGAAGCTGGTCTTCCACAAATACATACGACATCTTGGATCCTGTGGTGCTCGTCCGCTCCAGACGATCAGGCCTCGGTTTATGAAGAAGTCGATAAGATTTTTTCGAGAGGGTTCTCGTTCTATCCCGAACTCGAATGGAAGACCCGTTATCCGCCGCCTGACGGGCACGAGATTCTTGGTGCTTGGCGTGATCAGTCGAATCAGGCATTTGCGTTTCTTCTCGATAATCCTGGCATGAGGCCGCCGCCAGGTACGGTGCCTCTGTTACTCCATTGTGCCGGAGCGAAGACGGTCATTGATCTTTTTCTGCCTGAAATCACGGTTCTCAAAGACCAACTGAATCAAAAAAACGGACGGCAGAAGGAAAGCAAACGTCTTCAGGGACGCCTGAAACAAGCCGATACTTCAAAGTCGCTGAAGCATTTGATGGCACTCATGGGTCCGATTACCGCCATCATCAACGCTCTTGCGCTCTACTTGCGCCGCTTGCCTACGCCTTCCATCGAATTTCTTTGGTTTGCGAAGACGTATAGCCTTTTACTTGCATCTGTTTATATGGGTTCGCTTGTTTTGCTTTTGATTTTTATTGTGCTCTGTCTCTGCTACATCGGGAAGATGGGATATTTGTTGGTGCAAAAACTGTGACGGCGATGAACGATTCGACAACGCGTATTCCCAAACCCGCCCCCCTTCGGCCGAATCACGACGACTCAGATGAGGCACCGGTTGAATGGATCGGCAATACTTCGTTGAGTTACCGAGTGATCAAGAGGATCTTCGACGTTGTCGTTTCAATTATTGCTCTTATCCTCATGGCTCCAATCTTCCTCATAATTTCCATCGCCGTAAGGCTTACGAGCCGTGGACCAGTCTTCTATCCCCAACGGCGCCTCGGATATCATCGTCGGCCCTTTCTGATGTACAAGTTTCGGACGATGGCCAACGTTGAACCACGCGCTTCCAACGAATATCTTGGACGGCTTCTTGGCGGTGAATATGGTGAGATGGGACTCAGTTCGTCTTCTAAAATGAAACATGATCCTCGGATTACGTCGGTCGGTCGATTCCTGCGACGAACATCCCTTGATGAGCTGCCTCAGTTCTTCAATGTCCTCAAGGGCGACATGACCATCGTCGGCCCCCGCCCTCCAATCGCCTATGAGTGGCAAGCATACGAGAAGTGGCACAAACTACGGTTGTCCAGTACACCGGGCATTACTGGTTTATGGCAGATCTCTGCACGAACGCCAATGCCCTTCGACGACATGGTTAAACTTGATTTGGAATATATCCAAAAACAATCGGTATGGCTTGATCTCAAAATCTTGCTGATGACACCCGTCGCTGTTTTTCGTCAGAACTTCTAAAGCTGGTTATCCGCACCCTGACGGTTGCCTTGAATGCTTAACAATAAAAGAAAACCAAGCGGCATCAGGCCTTACTTGTCACACAGGTATCCGTTGCCGGAACTGGGCAGCCCGGCGGAAGCATGATTGCGGTTGAGCAGATGCTCAGTTGCCCCCGGCGGAGTCGATTCGTCCCCCAATTTTGCTGTACTTGCTGATTCTCAGCCATGCTGCATTACTTGGGACACTCCTTTGGTTGGCGTTTGATCGCCTCAAATAACAGAAGGCTTCGCAGCTTCTGGTAGCGCCTCACCAGGCAACTGTGCGGTGGCAGGATGACTGCCTCCTGCGCAAAGCTACGCTCGGGAATGATTTCCTGAAAAGGGGTTTGGGTAGAAGAGCAGTAAAGGCTATCCTATGCCGATTGCAACTGGAACGACGCCTCCATATGTCTTTTTTAGGGCACGATGGATTCGGAAACTCCCAACGAGGAGGATTGCGGGCAGGGAACCCGAACAGGACTAGCCACGGAGACGTGATGTACAAGGGAAAATAATTCTTGAGCTTTTGATCCAATCAGAATAAGTGCAAGGAATACTCCAGGACATCAATTGTTTGAAGGACAACGAGCGAAAACGGCTGGAACATGCTTGAAATCTCCACGCCACGTTCCTTCTCCGAAATCTAGAGAGAGCGGACTGTACTAATTGCCAGATCCACAAAACCGGAGGCACTGGCAGGCGCAGTTCCCAGTACAGGGATTTCAACTACTCATGCACTCCTTCCATAATTTCTGTATCCTTGAGTCGCTCGCTTATGATTTGTAGACCGTTGACTATATTTTTGTCTCGCGTCCAAAATCCTCGCCCCTTCCCTCGATCCTCATAATTCGGAATGGCAAATATTGCTGTGTCGTCCACAATCCAAAAGTATAAGTGTAGGCTTCGATGTACCGGAGTATAGCCAACTGCTCTGAGATCCGAAATCATTCGTTCGTGAGCGTTTTCGACGAGCTTTTCAAATTCCTCAAAAGGGAGGGAGTCGGCGTCACGTGGGTCACCTTCCGCCTGTAAGAAGAATTTGAGCTTGTCTCTGTGGTTGTTTTTCCAGCGATTCCGTTCCTCGTCAGTCGCCGTTTCAGCGAGATTCGGTTTGAACTGCTCTCGCAAAACCGCTACCCGACATTGCTTATCCATCCAAATGAGAGAAAGAGATGGGACTTTCTGGTTACGAATACAGTTGTCTTTAGCGTGTTCCAATGCTGTCTTGTAATCTGACCACAACTGTCGGTTCGAGAAAATGCAATAGCAAGGTGAGTCACATGCAACGACGATGCGTTCTTTTGCTGTGCACAAGAGTTTCGTAATTTCGCCTACATAATCGGGGAAGGCCCCTATGTCCCTCGTCGGAAGTGATCCGCGAATAGACTTTAGATCGAATGTCTGCCATATAGCCAACCCGAGAGCCACGATCGTTAAGACCGCCGCTACGGCACCAATAGGAGCTGCGTACGCTTGCAAGAAGTCGCCGATTGACATTGGTATTAGACCCCTTGTATTAAATGGTTTCCCGCCTCAAACAGTTTTCTTCCCATTCCAGCGCGGCATTCTACTACGAATACGACGATTCGTTGGGTGCTAAGTCCGCAACAATTTCTTAAATATCTTCGGGGCTTCACATAGGTCGGTTGGTTCCTGGAACGCCTTGGTTCCTGGAACGCCTATCGCATCTCGACTGTCGGGTCCTAGGCGCTGCAAAAGGGTATGAAGTAGAACGGAAGCACAACACGAAATTTCAAATTTTCAACTGTCTCTTCCGGCTGAGCCTTCTTTTCGGCGAGAAGGCCACCCCCCTGGCTGAAGCTTAAACTTCTCGGCATTCGGAATTGAAGAGGTTGAGACTCTCGACGCAACTGTAGCGACTGTAGCGAGAATTGTAGCGGGTGCCAGCTTAGATGGAATTGGATGAGGCAGGTTAGCGAGTGGGAACGACCCGTGTTTTCTTGAGAGAACAGTGTTTTCGGGAACTTGCGAAAGGCTGAGACACGGTCCTAAGTCTGGTGCGTCTGCCAATTCCGCCACTTTCGCACGATCTCGTTCCATACTACTGCCTTTGTTCACAGCAGGGAAGACGCTGCGCGGGTATCAATGTGTGAGTGCCGCGATCTGTACGTTGTACGGTTGCAGCAACTCGCCGGTCGCATGGTCCAGACCGGCCACAGCTACCTGATATCCCACTTCAGCCTGCAACAAGCTCTGCTGGGCTTCTGCGAATTCTGTCTGGGCCTCGAGTGTCAGGAATATAGTGCCTTGCCCTAGCTCATACTTGCGCTGCTCGGCAGCCATATTTTTCTTCGCCAATTCCAGAGACTCCTTTCCGGCGACCATGGTCAGCTTGGCTTGTTCCAACAGATGAACTGCATTGCTCACGTCGAGAGTGATCTGCTCCTGAATCTGACGCTGGTTATAGAGATCGTTCCGGCGCGCTACTAACGCATTGCCCATCTCGGCCTTGGCCGCGCGATTTCTTATTGGCAGAGTTAACGAGAGTTGCGCCTGATAGGTAGGAAAGCCAAAACCAAAAAGCTGGTTAAAGGATGAACTTGTAGTTTTATCTCCGGAGCTCGAGAACTGCGTTCCTCCAACTCCGTTGCTGGCGTAGTAGCCGAAAAGATCGAGCTCCGGCAATAGATGGTTGTGAGCCAGGCGAATCCGAGTCTGATCATTGGCCAGCGCGGCGCGCGCGGCGTCGAACTCTGGACGTTTGTTCATCGCCTCCTGCAAAGCGGTGGACACATCGATGGAACGCAGTTCGCCATCCGGTTCCGGTCTTTCAGTTAGGTCAAGATCGAGAGCCTGAAAGTAGGGATCCTGATCCGCGCCGATCGTGAGCCGGAGCGTATCTTCGGTTTGCTTCAAAAAATATTCGCTTTGGATCACAGAGACGCGCCGCGACGCGACCTGCGACTCGGAACGGTAAATATCCAGCGGCGGCAGAGCGCCGAGTTCCAGGGCCCGCTTGTCTCGCTTATACGTAGCCTCCGCGGCATCCATCGATGATTTTGCCACCTCCAGATTTCCTCGAGCCTGCACGACTGCCCAGTACTGCTCGACCGCCTGCAATATGCTGTTGTTCACCTCGGCGGCAAAGCTTGCCTGCGACTGCTGCAGATTGCCGCGAGCAATGATCAGCGGCGCCTGATTCGCGAATAGCCAACCGTTGCGCAACAGCGGCTGTGTGACTTGGAAAACCAGAGCCGACGTGATGTAGGGATTCAGGAAGTTCAGCGAGTTGTTCGTGAAATAGTTGTTGCTGGTAACGCCACCCTGAAAGTTGGTACCAGTTTCCAATGTCTGCGAATAATTGAATTGAACGAACTGAGAAGTGTTCTTGACGTTGACGTTCTGACCGCCGGTACCCTGGATGGCAGATACAGCAGGCGCCGTCACATCCGTGAGATTGTACGAACTTATCACTGTGGGATCGAATGGCGAGTGTGCCCCAAGCAGCGCGAATTTCGAGGATTCCACCTGCGTTTCCTGGACGCGAATAAGACTGTTGTTTTCCAGAGTGAGGACGACGGCATCGCGCAGGCTGAGGCGCAGTTTCCCGTCGCTGATGTAATTCCTCAGATGCTCAGGAGTACTCAGCTTTCCGGATCGCACTTGCGGGGTCAGCAGATCGCCATAGCTTTCACCATTTTGTGCGGAAGCTGAAAAAGAAAGCATGAATAGGATTGCGAATATGAGAGCAGCAAGAGACCGGCACATGCCCACGATCCTCCCTGGATGTAATTACTCGAGTGGCAAACAACCTGGCCGCTGCTATTCGTAGCGAATCGCTTCGACTGGGTCCAGACGAGCGGCCTTGACTGCAGGATAAATTCCGAAAACCAATCCAACCGAAATCGAAACCAGAAACGCGAGCAGGATGGAGGTGGCGGTAACAATGGTGGACCATCCCGCGAGCAATGCGATCAACCGCGACATAATGAAACCGAAAACAATGCCGAAGCTGCCACCCACAACGGAGATCAGGGTCGCCTCCACGACAAACTGACGGATGATATCGGATTGGCGTGCCCCTACGGCCCGTCGCACGCCGATTTCTCGCGTGCGCTCGAGGATGCTGGCGAGCATGATATTCATGATTCCGATGCCGCCGACCAGCAGGGAAATAGAAGCGATAGCAACCATGACAACATTGAACAGTCGCTCGGTACGCTTCTGCTCGGCCAGTAGTTCCGCAGGGACGATCACGCTAAAGTCGCCGGCCGAGTGATGGGAAGATTCGAGGACGGCTCGCACCACCTGAGCGACAGTTCCCATATCAGCGCCATCGCGAATGTTGAGATAAATCCCATCGATCTCATCTCGAACATCGCTATAGGAGTCCTCGAGTCGCAACAGAGCCGTGTTCAGTGGCACGTAAATGACATTGTTGAGATCCTGAGTAGGCACGCCGGACACTTCCGTTTGGGAACTCAGCTGCGGCGAAGCGACGCCAATCACGCGAAACCATGTTTCATTTGCCTTTACGTATTGACCGATTACGCTGGCTGAGCCGAACAGACTTGATCGCGCCGCGGCACCGAGCACGCAGACGGGCGTAGCGCGAGTTTCTTCGTCGTCGCTGAAGAATCTACCTTCGAGAACATGCAGCCCTGCGATTCCCAAATAATTCGGATTCACTCCGTAGACGCTGGGTGGATCTTGTTGGGACTTCGGCAACGTCTTCGTGAGAATCATGCGCTTGCGGGGAGTCGATTGCAGAACTTCGCTGACATCGTCGCGAATCACGCGGTAGTCCTGAAACGTCAACCCTGGCGAAATCTTCCGAATTTTCGAATGAGCCTGCCATTCCGTCGTCTCTTTAGCCTCAACGATAAGATTGTGCACACCCATTTGTTCGATCAGGGCCATAACTTTCTGCCGAGCGCCCGCGCCAATGGACAACATCGAGACCACTGCGGCAACGCCAAAAATCATTCCAAGCATGGTCAGCAGGGTGCGCAGGCGGTGCAGCAGCAGGTTCTGGAGTCCCAACTGAAGGTCGGGCAACCAGCGCTGATAACCGCGTAGGATTTCTGCCGAAGAGGAGCGGACCAGCGTTGCCATTACGGCGTTCCTCCGGGCCCAGCCGAACCGGATGTGCTGCCCTGGATTTTACGAGGCGCCGTCGGATCGATCAGAGCAATCTCGGTTCCCGCGCTTACCCCATCAATCGCAGCTCGGCTCTCGCTTTCCACGATGATCTTCACCTCGCGCGGATCGTAGCTTGCCCCGTGTTTCACGTAGATGAGTCGTTTGTTTTCTTTCAAAAACAGCGCCAGTCGTGGCGCATACAGAACATTCTTCTGAGGATCCCCAATGATGAGAATCTTCGCCGTCATTCCCGGGCGCAAGCGGGTATCTAAGCCCGAAGCCGGCAGGGCAACTGTCACTTCGAATTTGGTGCTGGTGTCGTCTTCCCAGAACATGCGCGCCCGGCTGCCACCCACGCTTTTGACCGTGCCTTTCAATTTCAGCCCAGGCAATGCATCGATTGCGATTTCTACAGTCTGGCCCTGCTTGATGCTGTTGCGCTCGAGTTCGCCCACGTTGGCAAACAGCTCTATCTCTTTGGGATCGATCACCTGGCCCACGGCCCGCCCTGCCTGCACCTGGTCGCCTTCACGGTATTCCGGAAGTGGCATTCCCGGAATGCAGCAGAAACCGCCCATCGCCTCTTCGTTCTTGTTGAGCGAGACCAATCCCTCCATGGGGGCCATAACCCGCATCTTGTCGATGTTCCTTTGCGCCTCATCCATGGCCAGCTTTGACTTATTGCGCTTCTCGTCGGCAAGTGAAATCGCTGCCTGGTTCGACGCGACGCGCGATTTCACGTCCTGCTCAAGCTCAGCCAACACGCGTTTCGCCTGCTCCAGAGCAAGGTCGTGCTTCTTTGCGTCGATTGAACTTTCCAGCTCGTTCTTCTGCACATCGAGTTCGGCGCGGCGCACGTCAAACCTTGCTTTTAGCAAAGCAACTTTGTCCGACGCTGCTGTCACTTCCGCATCCGCCTTGGCCTTGGTGATCTCCTGCTCGGCTTGCTGCAACTCTGATCGGCTCTGATCTACTTTGTAATTCTGCTCACTGGGGTCGAACTCCATCACCAGGTCGCCCTTTTTTACACGCGTTCCCGTATGCAGGAGGTGAGTGATCTGCAAGGAGCCGCCGCCGATCGGCGGAGCCATCAAGATCTCGGAACGAACCGCGCGCAGTTCGCCATTAGAGTGCACCTGGATATCCAGATCACCACGTTTCACCTGAGTCGTTGGAATGTTATCGCCGGAAGCAGGCGGGGAAGCACGCCGTACGGCCGCCACTACGGCCGCCACAGCGCACAGGACTACGGCAATGACCGCCCACGCAATAGCTCGTTTGCTTCTCATCACTGTCGTCTCGATTACTTCATCGTCGGATCGCGAAGAGCAATTTGTTCGCCAGCACGAAGACCTTTCGAAATCAGGATTTTGTCCCCGCTCCTCCGACCGACTTCGATCTCTCTTTCTTCAAACTGCGTGCCCTGCCACACGTACGCGATGTTCTGGCCCGATCTCTGGAACAACGCCTGAGCAGGAATAGCCAAAGCATCGGGCACGCGCTCGACTACCACCGTGACTTCGCCTGTGATCCCGGGCTTGAAGCGTGGGTCGCTCTGGTCCAGCACAATCTCGAGCGTGAAATTGCGAGTGAAGGGCCACCCGGCGTTCAAGTCCGCGCTTGCAAGCGCCCCGATCTGCTCGATATGCCCCGTGAATTGACGGTCCGGGATGGAGTTCAACTGTACCGTTACGAGTTGCTTCGAAGAGAGACGGCCGCGTTCCGTTTCGTCTACCCGCGCAATCGTCCGCAGCGAAGAAGCGTCGGGAAGTTCGGCTATCGCTGCGCCTGGCCATGCGCGGTCGCCGGTACGGTACTGAACGGGTCCCGTGGGACCAAAGTGCTGAAGCACACTAATCGTGCCTGCCGATGGCGCCTTCAAACTCATTTGCTCCAGCGCACGCTCGGCTCTTTCTACGTCGAATTTTGCTTTCGCGCTTGCTTCCACTTTGCTTTCGATAGTTGCCTTATTAAGAGTCGCGTCCGATTTTTGTTTCGTCTGGGCCTCGCGGAGCTTCTGTTCCGCATCCGCCAGCTTCAGCTTGGCTTCCTCGCCATCAATCTTCGAAACAATCTCTTGTTTGCTCGCCTCCAGTTTGGCGGCCTCGACGTCATAGGTTGCTTTCAGTACCGCGGTTTTGTCTTCTTCTTCCGCTAATCGCGCTTGTGCCTTTGCTTGTCCGATCTCTGCCTCGGCAGATTTCAGGCTCGATTTGTACTGTGCCAGTTCCTGCTCGGTCTTTGTCTTATCGAACTCGACCACAACGTCCCCGGGCTTTACCGTGGCGCCTTCGGGTACCATTTTGACGATCTGCAGTTCACCGGCTTCCGCAGGTGCACTGATCGTCACCGATTTCAGAGCCTTGACCTCTCCGCGAAACTGCAGGGAATCCAAAAACTCTCCCCGCTTCACAGTCAGCGTCGGCACTGTCGGACTTCGCCGGCTAAGGCGCACCGCGCCCAGAAGAACGCCACTTCCCAGCACGAGTAGCAGGCATATAACGACAGACTTTCCCTTTGCTGAAAGTTGCCGGAAGCGCCGTATCATAACGACCCGCTTCCTGCCTTAGCGACTCCCACGTCAGCAGAGTGCTTGGCCAAATCCACATCCACCGCCGCGGAAAGGTCCGGCATCAGCTTGGGATCATTTCCCTGAATCGAGACCACCACCATAAAGTTCTTCAATTTGCTCGAGAAGTCGCCGTTTTCACCAATCGGTGAAATCTGATCAATCTTCCCTTGAAAGACCATTTCGGGATACGCGTCCAGACGAATTTTCGCCGTTTGCTGAACCTGCAGAGCAGGGAAGTCCTGCTGGTTCGCAAGCACGCGTACTTGCATGGTCTCGGGATTCACGACTTGCATGAACGGAACACCGGGACGGACCTGATCACCTTCTTGCACTTCGCCGATCGTGCCTTGTTTCCAGATGGTGTTGAGCACCACTATGCCATCGATCGGGGAGTGAATCCGCATCTGGTCCGAATTGGCTTTCGAATGTTCGAGTGTTTGTTTGGTGCGGTCCCGCTGGATTTCCAGAATCCGGATCGCCGCCTGTGCTGCTTTCCGCTTCAGGTCGAACGTCTGGCGCAGTTGATCGTAAGTTGCCTTTGCCTCTTCCAGACTTTCCTGCTTCTTTTCCGCGTCAATCCGCGAGAGGATTTCTGTCTTCTGCACTTCCAGTTCCGCGGTGCTCAAGTTGTTCTCGGAGGCCTTGAGTTCGGTTTCATCCTTGGCCCGCGCGGCGGATTCTTTGGCCTGTTCTCCCGCGACCTGGTCCACAAGCTTCTGGTATTCCGCCTGCTTGTCGATGATGTCCCGCATCTGCGCCTGACGATCAAATTCCGCCAGGAAGTCACCGCGTTTCACCTTGGTTCCTCCCCGTACGAGATGAATGATGGTCAAGCTTCCGATCTGCTGTCCGGCCAGCAATGGCGCAAGGATGCCTCGCGACTCCACTGCTTCTGTCGTGCCTTTGAGCCGTAGAATCGGTTCGGAATCCGCGTTGGTGGACTGTGAAACTCTAGAAAGACTTGAGTGTCGAGTTCGAAACGCGAGGGGAAGGATCAAAAGTACCACAGCAAGCGCTGCGACTGCCCAAAGCCAGCCGCGCCATCGCTTGGGAGACGACGGCTGCCCGAGATCTTCCGGTTGTGATCCCTGCCGCTCGTCCAACGACTCAGACTCGGGAGTCACTTCCGCAGGAGCTGTAGACATAAGTGGCCACTCCCGCCGTAAGAACTACGTCTCCGCCAAAACGTTGTATGGCTCGATCGTGTTCATCAATGTACTCGACACCAGGTTTCGCTCCAACGCCGTTAGATCGCGAAACCCGAAGGTTCTTGCAGGTTCTGCTCTTCGCGGTCTCTGCCTAAATAGACGCTGACTCGGAGGGAATATTGTGCGGTTTCCAAAACGGGAAGCACATCTCCCGCCCGAATGACTATCCCTGCGGGATGACGAGTGTTCAACGGAACAATATTGCAGGTCGGGCGGACGAGCGGTGTCTCCACCACGCCATCCCACCGGTCGTGGCGGTTGCAGAGACCTGCCCGAGCCCCCGCTACCGAACTATTGAACTTCGTTTAGTTTCTGATAAATCAGCAATGCCAGGAATGCGAGCAGGAACACGCCTGACCCAACGCTGAAAACGCGCACGGGAACGGTCAACCTGTTGACCTTGGTCAGTAACTCCGTCTGCTCTTCCTGCATGTGCGAGTTGGCTTCATCGAGGAAAAGTTGATCATCCTCATGCATGGTGAGCGTGCTCTTGTAGATCAGCAGCACGATCAAGCCAACAGCAAATAGCCCGAAAATACCGCCCACGATTTCAATCGGCGTCATAAGCCACCTCGGCAATTGACCCAAAACAGCGGCTTCCCAACTTGGCGAGGCACGTTAAACCCCGCATCCATTCCGGGGGGAGGCCCTAACGGCGCCATTATAGCCCTATTCGGAAAGGCCGGTGACGAATAAAAACCGTTATCCACAGCCTGTTACAGAACCGGAACAATGCGACTTCGGGCTTGCAATTGGCATCAAAATTAGGTAGATAACTGTCTATTCCGGCAGCGTCCTCAGCTTGGCTGAGGGTATTTGCTATAATCGGAAAAGCTTTAAAAGCCAAGGAGATACGAATGGCCACAACAACCGTCCCCGAAGTCAAGAAAGCCGCACCCGTTAGTCTGACTGCCAACGCCGTCGCCAAGGTGAAAGAGATCATGGCACAGCAGAACCCCGTGCCAGCCGGCCTTCGCATCGGAGTGGTCGGTGGCGGATGCTCCGGCTTCTCCTATTCCATGCAGTTTGAGAACGGTGCCGGAATGATGGACAAGACCTTCGACATGGACGGCCTGAAGGTGTATGTCGATGCGACCTCGGTGATGTATCTCAATGGCTGCATCGTCGATTACGTCGAGACGCTCGAAGGCGCCGGGTTCAAGTTCGAGAATCCGAACGTGAAGAGCACTTGCGGCTGCGGTTCCTCGTTTAGCGTGTAAGCGTTGCATTTCCTGAAATTGGAGAAGGCCTCGTCGAGAGACGAGGCCTTTTATTTTCGAAAGAGTTGGTCGAATGGGTGCCCCATTTCTCGCGAGTTTTGTGCGGGAGAAGTGGGGAATTCATTCGATGGAAATCACTGCTGCTGTGGTGGATTAGTCGGCGGCTGGGGTGTTCCGAATCCAGTCGGTGACGGCTGATTGTTCTGCATCCCCCCGGGCGAATTTCCGAAGCTGTTACCGAACCCGTTGCTGTTGCCAAATCCGTTGTTGTTTCCGAACCCGCTATTGCTCCCATTTGGATTGGCGCCGTTCGGCCCATTCACGTTCTGCATGCCCTGGCTCATCATCTGCATCATGAGTTGCGGCTGGTAGGGAGTTTTGATCAGCCCGCCGCGGTCCATCATCGGGTCGTAGATAAACATCCACTCGTTATATTTCTTTTTCTTGTCGAACTCGCGGATCGTCTGTTCCTTGCTTGTGCTTGCAACGCCTACGATGGGAGCCCCGCCAAACTGGGTTGTGCCAATCTTGTCCGAGCCGCTATTGCTGCCGAAGGCTCCGGTCGTATTTGGTCCGTTTGGTTGTGAGGCGTCCGACGCGTTCTGTGACGTCTCACCAGCGGCATTGGGAGTCCCCGCCGCGTCCTGTCCTTGCGAAGCTTGAGGAGTCGCATTTTGCCCAAACCCTGAGTTCGAATTCTGCCCGAATCCTGAGTTCGAATTCGTGCTGAAAAGTGAATTGGAGTTCGAACCAACGGCATTGTTTCCGAATCCCGAGCTCTGGCTAGCATTAACGAAGGCGCCGTTTGCTCCGACTGTGTTCGCGCCCGGAATCATTCCGCCGCCCACAGCCCCCGCCATCTTCACTTCACCGAAGTGCACCAGCTTGAAATCTTTCCCGGTAATCGGGTCTTTGTAACGCTTGCGCAGGAAGCGAAGCTGGTTGGTGTTCTCGAGGTCCTCGATCTTGGCGGGGAAACGGTTGAACTTGCGGTAGTAGGCGCGAATTGCCCGCGTGTACTGCACTCCGCGATGAACCATCTCTTCTTCGCGGTCGCGCCTGATCTGGAATTTGATGGTAGTCACTGCGGTCGCCAGCATAATCGTCATGATGCAGATAATCAGCAACAGGAAGAGAAGGATGTAGCCTTCATCCGGTTTACTGGAAAGGTTTCGCCGTAAATGTCGCGAAAGCAGCATCTTGAAACTCAGTCCGGCGACTTCAAATTACTCACTACAGAGTTATTCAATTACTAAATGCCTTCATCCTTGCGTCAGCGGAATGTTCTGCGGAGGACCGCTGTACACCATATCCTGGATCTCGACCGAACTATTTGAAATCCGGATTACTTTGTATCGGCGGTTGACGATTTCTCCCTCACCCGCCACGAAAACGTCTTCACCCATCTTCAGGAAAACTCGTTTCGCCTCGCCGGGGGAACTGGCGAATCCGTAGAACTTCAAAGGGATTGGGGGCGCCGGAGGAGGCGTGGGGAGATGGTAAATATCCTGGTTGGTCAGATTGCCATGATCTGTAACGCCGGGGCCCTTGGGCGTCTCAATCTTCACGTCGTCAGGTTGCGAAACGAAAATATTCCTGCCGTTCCCCTCGTACTGTGTCTTTTCGCTGGTAGCCAGAAGATCAAGGCGCAGAGTTGGATCCAGGCTCTCCACGCGCGGCTTCTTCCCGAGTTTGAGGGCCGCTTTGCCGCCTGCTGCTCGTGCAGGTGGAGTCTGCGTTAGTGTAGGTGCCGCAGCCTGAGCGCTGGAATTGGGAGTGGATGATCCCGAAAACAAGGGGATGAGTTGGTACGCAAACACGATCACGGCTACCGCGCCGAGGATCGCCGCCCACATCGTCTTCTTCTTGTTTTCCAGTCCGAGCTGCACTATGAGCTTACCTTCAGATATGTTTCGAGTTTGACTGCCAGCTTTACCGGACCCTGCGGGTCGCCGCCTAGACTCACGCTATCGATGATGAAGAACATTTCGTCCCGTTCGACAGCATTGATGAATCGCGCCAACGACGTGTAATTTCCGGCAAGATCGTATTCCATGTTGATCTGCTGCAATCCGACTGTGACATTCTCGCCGGGCTTATATCGGCCCTGCTCGATGCGTACGCCGTTTGCAGATGCAAGCTTGCCGATTTCGGTCAGAATCTCCGAGTTTTCGGACGGCAGCCTCTTTTTATAGAAGTCGCCGATCTGCTCGCTCGCCACGTTCACTTTCTGCGGCAAATCCTTCAGTGGCGCGACCTGACGCGTCTTCATCGTCAGTTCGCTCTGCAACTGGTTCATCTGCATCCGTCGCGTCTCGGCAGAGCCGATGACGGGCGAAAAATAAAGCGCGGCGGCAAGCAAATCGACTCCCGCCAAAATCAGCAGGGTAACCTTGAGGTCCTTACGCGTTTTCCGAAGATCGGGCATTAGTGCGTGCCCCCCGTCGGAAGTGGTGGCTTGACCCGTTTCGGGGTAGTCGGCTTGACCGGAGCCTGAGTAGCTGGTTTTTGGGCCGGAGTGGACGTCAGGTCTGCCACAGCTTCCGGAATATAGATGGCTGACAGCTCGACCTGCTCGGTATCCCCAGTCTGCGACTGCGTCGAAGCTTCGCGGATGATCTGCGTCTGCGCAAAGCGCCGCGATGCTTCCATGCGGCGCGCCAATTCGATGGCGCGATCACGGGAATCGCCAGCCACCGTCATCTTCAACGCCAGTTCGTTGTCCTCATTCAATTGCGGACTGATCGACACCACGTGCACGCGGGGAGGCATTACCTTTTCCAGGTTCTCAAGTACCCGAGTCCAAGAAAACGCTTTGCGTTCGATCAACTGGTTCAAGAATTGGGACTCATCGCGCGTGGTACGGTTCTGCGGCAGATTCAGAATTCGTTCCGCATCCCCGCGCATTTTGTCGCGATCCGTAATCATGTTCCGCTGCTGGCCCATGGTGAGGCGGTCCTGCCTCGCAGTAAGCCAACCTGTAATGTCGAGAGCCAGAAGAATGAGCGTCAGCAGGCCCAGCGCACCCACTGCCGTACCCCAGCGCATCCAGAACTGGCGCGCATCTTCATACGGCTGACTCGCGAGATTGATATCAATACGCATAACAAAAGTTTGTCATCCTGAGCAGCGCGGCATTTGCGCTGCGAAGGACCTAGGCGCGCCGCGCGAAGCGCCGCATATTTTGCGACGCATGAATCGCGCGATTGGCGCGCATCCGCATTAAGAAATCAATGCCCCCAGCACTGCTGCCATTCTCCACTTCGGTACGTCCCCCGTCGCTGCGCTACCTAACTGTGAGGACGAAACCAACTCCTGGACGTCAGCCTCGGTTGATGAGCGCAACGCCGCCGCCGCTCCGCCCGCTTCCGGCAATCCGGCAACATAGATCCGCTCGATATTTAACTGGTATGTATCCTGAAAGAACACAATTGACGGGTACACGTCCTCGGCTAGTTGCTCGCCGTTAATAGTCACTCCGCGAGCATTTTCCAAAGTTCGGAAAAGCTGCAACTGCTCCTCGTTCAGAATGGCAATGCTGGTGGTTTGTGCGTCCACCTTGATGACCATCGTGGGTTTCTTGCCATCGGCGGCTCCCAACGCGGCCAAGGTCGAAGGCAGCACGACTCCCGGCGCGAATCCAGCATCCCGGAAAGCCGCTTCGTAATCTTCAATGACGCTTCCCAGCGCAACGGCTGCAACAATTCTTATCTCGCTGCCGATTTTCTGCGCGTGATATGAGACTTTCGCCTTCTCCACATCGAAAGGAAGCGACTTCTTTAGTCGAAAACGCACTACCCCCAGCGCCTCTTCGTGATCGGAAGGCAGGGTATCAAACTCAACGAGCATCACACGAACGGTAGCGTCGGGCACAATCGCGATTACGTCGCGAGACCGTCCCGCGACGCTGCCCAGCGCATCTTCGATCCCGGAACGCACAACGTCACGCTGGCGTAAGTTGTTTTCTACCAGGTCAGGCACGACGCTGCCAGGCGCCAACTCGTTGGTCGCGCAGGCCTCAAGCCCGGTTCCGTTATCGATGACGCGCCCCGCCAATACCCGGTCGGCTGAGATCTCACAAGCCAGTTTTGGCTTCGGTGTTTTTGGAGCTGGACTCATTCTCAACTATGCCTTTGAACATACTTCCGATCTTTATCAATCAAAAACTCTTGTCTGCAGAATTGCAATAGCAGACGCAGCACACTGCAGTTTCGAAGTTTCAAAGTTCAATTGTGATGTTGGTGGGAAAGAGAGCGTTGATGAGGCTCGACAACCCCGACTTTGAAACCTTGAATCTTTGTGACTTCTCTCTATCGCATTGCCTCGATAAACGTGACCTTGTTAATTTCCTTCAGCGTGGTCGATCCCATCCGTACCTTTTCAAGGGCCGACTCGCGCAGAAACCGCATGCCCTCTTCCCGTGCCGCGCGTCGGATCTCGGACGTCGGCTTCTTCGCCAAAATCATCTCCCGGATTCGATCGCTTAAATCCAGAAGCTCGTGAATCGCGGTTCGTCCGCGGAATCCCGTGCCCGCGCATTCGATACATCCCGGACCTTCATACAGCGGAACCTTGCCCCACTGTGTCGGGTCGAGTCCGCTGGCTTCGAGCACCTCGGGTGCGTAGTGGACTTCTGTACGGCAAGAGTCGCAAATCAGTCGTACCAGCCGCTGCGCCAGAATGCAGTTCAACGCGGAAACAAAGTTGTACGGTTCGACTCCCATGTTCAGGAAGCGTCCGATCACATCGACCACGTTGTTCGCGTGCACGGTGGTGAACACCAGGTGCCCGGTGAGTGCCGACTGAATGGCAATCTGTGCCGTTTCGGCGTCGCGGATTTCACCGACCATGATCTTGTCCGGGTCGTGACGCAAAATCGATCGCAGTCCGCGGGCGAACGTCAGCCCCTTTTTCTCATTCACCGGAATCTGCGTAATGCCGCGCAATTGATATTCAACTGGATCTTCGATCGTAATGATCTTGTCTTCGTCGGTTTTGATCTCGTTCACGGCGGCGTAAAGAGTCGTGGTCTTTCCGGAACCGGTCGGCCCTGTTACCAGCACCATGCCGTACGGCTCTTTGATGTATCGGCGGAAGCGGCGCAGATCGTCGTCTGCAAACCCGACGACATCCAGCGTCAGAGTGCGGAACTTCTCGCTCATCGACTCTTTGTCGAGCACGCGCAGTACGGCATCTTCACCGTGGATCGATGGCATGATCGAGACGCGGAAATCGATGGCGCGCCCGTTGTACTTCACACGGAAGCGGCCGTCCTGCGGCACCCGGCGTTCAGAGATGTCTAGCTCGCTCATGACCTTAATGCGCGAGATCACGGTCGAATGATGCTCTTTGCCAATCGGTGGCATCGCCTGCGTGAGGACGCCGTCAATACGGAACTTGATCACGACAGAGTCGTCGCGCGTTTCGATGTGAATATCCGAAGCGCGCCGCTGCAGGGCAGTGAAGATAGTCGTATCGACCAGGCGGATGATTGGGCTGGTATCGCCCGCCGCCGTCAGTTTGTCGATGGTCAGCGTCTCTTCCGCGCCGGTGTTCTCGTCCTCGCGGATAATCGTGAAGCTCTCGCTGGCTTCTTCGAGCACGCGCTGCGATTGCTCGGTCTTCTTCAGGATGTCGGAAATCTGCTTGAGCGTTGAAACCTTGGTGACGATCCGCTGCTTCAGCAGCAGGCTGATCTCGTCGATCATCATCAACTGACTGGGATCGGCAATGGCAATGGCGAGGCGTCCGTCGGCAGTCTCTTCCAAGGGAACGAAGTTGTAGCGGAACATCAACTCGACGGGAATCTTCTTGAACAGCTCATGGTGCAGTTCGTATCCGCCGAGGTCGATGAACTCGCAGCGGTAACGCCGTGCGACGTCCTGCGCCCGTTCCAGATCGGTGATGGGATTGCCCGTTGGGCTGATCGGCCCGCCATTCCCACCACCTACAAATAACGACTTTTTATCTGCCGTTGCCATTCACTTATCCCAAACCAAACTTGTCATCCTGAGGCACGCGGCGCGAAGCGTCGCGATTTATGCGACGTGTATATCGCGCGTTTGGCGCGCTTCCTTATCATTTCACTCCCAGCGTAAAGATCGGCAAATACAGCGAGATCAGAACGCCACCCACAAAGATCGCCATGATAATGAGGATCAGCGGCTCGATCAGCGCCATGGCTGCGCCCAACGCGGTCTGCACATCTTCCTCGTAGAACTCCGCAACCGAGTTCAACATTTGCGGCAGCGCGCCCGTCGACTCGCCGACTTCAATCATCTCCACAGCCAGTTCAGGGAAAATCTTCTGCTCTTCGAGACTCGGAGCCAAACCCTGGCCTTCGCGTACCCGAACCCCAGCCCGCATGACACCCTTTAAGATGCGCCGGCTGCTCATAGCGCCACCAGCCGTTTCCATCGACGGGACTAACGGCAAACCGCCTTGAAGCAGCGTTGAAAGCATCCGCGAAAAGCTGGCGACCTGATGCTTCAACCGTATGTCTCCAAGAAGAGGAGTCGCCAGGATCACGCGGTCAATTCGATCTCCTCCAGAATCGGTCTCTTTCCACTTCCACAACACGAAACCGCCTACAACCAGCCCAACCGCTACAAATGGAGCATACTTCTGGGCATTCACCCCGACATTCAGCATGAACACCGTGATCTCGGGAAGCTTTGCATCCAGGCTGTTGAACAGGTCCGCAAACTTTGGCACCACATAGGTGAACAGGAACGTCACCATTATGGACACCACGGTGACCAGCAACGACGGATAGATCAACGACACGAACAGCTTCTTGCGGAACGTCATCGCCAGCCGCTGGAAGCTGATGTATCGGGTGAGCACCTCATCGATGTTGCCGCTTTTTTCGCCCGCCATCAGCGTGGTCGTATATATCTTCGGGACGATTCCTTGCGCCGCAAAGGCGTCCGAGAGTAATTCGCCTCCTTTTACCCGCTCCCGCACATTTTCCAGAATCTGCTTCAGTTGCTTGTCCTTCTGTCTCTTGATCAGCAGTTCCAGTGAGTTCAGAATCGGCAGTCCAGCGCGAATCAGGGTCAAAAACTGCTGGTTGAACACGAGGAACGTATCCTGTTTCAGCTTCTTCCGGCGCCGCAGTCCTCCGGCCATCATGCCCTGCGGCTTGACCCAATAAACGAGATATCCCTGAGAGGAAAAGCGGTCGCGCACCTCGGCTTCGGAGTATCCCTGCTCGACGTGCTGCTGCACCCGCCCGCGATCGTCCGCGATTTTGACTACAAATTCCGCCATTGTCCGTTGTTTTGCCGCTGTCTTCGCGGCGAGGTACTTGGCTCAGTTTACCATTCATGCTACTCGCTAAAGCCGCCATCCCTTCCCATAAATCCTCGGGGTGAGTACCACAAGTAACCTGTTCAGAGGGAAGGACTTCAGTCGTTCAGTCCCCCCTCAATGACCTCTGTTCCCGGAGGGGCCTTGAAGTCAAACCGCCCCTCGCTGACCGACACATCCTCTTTTTGGTCATCGAAGCGATATTCCGTGGACGCCCCATCTATCCCTTGGATGATTAACCGCACAATCTGGTTCTGCGCTGTAACCTCGAGCACAATTTCAGCGATCTGGTCTGCCATCGCCGTTGGAACCCCCCTCAGCACTACGTCTCCGGCTCTAAACGGCTGAATATCTGGCGCCAGGGACAGTCCCCGCAACTCTTTTTCCAGCTTTGTCTTACCGAGCAAGAACGCAAGCGGCGACCGAACGTCTTCCAGCTTCTTTGCTGACTCTTTGCGCGCTTGCCGGTCATCCGCCACGTAAAACCACGCATCTTTCCCATTGCTGACAAACAGCTTTTCCTTGGGAGAACGATACTCCCATCGCATCTTGCCAGGTTTTTTCAGCCACAATGTCCCCGACTCCGTGCGATCCATGCCAGAACCCCGATACACCTCGGTAAACTCGGCCTGCAACGAGCGCAGGTGGTTATAGTGATTGTCAACGTTGGCGGCAATCGACTTCACGTCGGCCGCAGGAGCGGCGTTCACACCGAACGGCAGAAGACACGACACAATCAGAGACACTCGTGCCGCAAGGCGAAGACAATGAATTGCCATCAACAATATGTCACCTTGATGTGCCCGCCACGCTGGTTCCTACGTTACGCCAGCCACTCGGGAAGGGAACCCGGGGCGCTGTTCCTTCAGAGGAACTCCTGAATGAAATTGTAAGGCGCGACCGGCACTTTGTCATTGGGCGGCGAACGGAACAAAGTTCAATCCAAAGGCAATCGTGATGCACACCGGAGCTCAATGAGAGAGATGCCGCAGCTAGATAAGAATTTGTTGGCTGGAACTCGGTAATGGCTACTCAGGCGCAATTCGTTGATTCCCATTTCGGAACTAGACTCCTCAACCTTACAAAATTTCGTGCTGAGACTTCGAAAGTCCTTCTAAACTGTCTTCAGTAGTATTCTCATTACCCAACACGTGGCGAGGCCTTCGGGTCTCGCCTTTTTTTTCGTCGTAGTTGCTCTTGAGGCCGATTTGCTCAATATAGATATATCGTGATACGATATATTTTGTAGGGGCATCCATTGCCCGCGTTAAATCATCTTTTTGAGTAGAGAGTAGGGGGCTGGGGAATGTTGGCTATGCGATTGGTGCGCCTCATTGAGACGCATTCCGAAAATTTGTCGAAGGGGTTGACACAACAGATCCGAAAGTCTGACCGCACTTCGGACTTTCGAAATATACCCGCCGAGGATTTGCAGCTGGCTGCGACAGAGGTGTATCACAATCTTGGAGATTGGCTCCTCCAGAAAACCGAAGGAGATATTGCGGAGCGCTTTCAGGCGGTAGCCAGAAGGCGAGCATCCGAGGGGATCCGGCTACACCAATTCGTCTGGGCACTCATGCTTTCACGCGATCACCTCTGGCATTTTCTTCGGCATGAGTCCTTTGCCGACAACATCGTTGCGCTCCACGGGGAGATGGAATTATTGACCTTGCTGAATCAGTTCTTTGACCGCGCAATCTATCACGCTATTCTCGGATACGCGGATGTTGCCGAATCAGCTGTGAAGAGTGAGTTGCAAAGGGCCCGCGATCTGGCGATTTCGATCGGCCTGATGTCCGGGCGTGCCAGAGATCGCGAGGCACTCGAAACTCCGGCGATAGAGTAGCTCTTAGCTAGTTGGCGCTGACAACTCGTCTTGTCAGTCAGCGAACGAGAAATGGGTTACTCTCCCTCTCGTCCCCGATGGTGGTTAATTCACCGTGCCCTGGTACAACCACAGTTTCATCTGGCAGGGCTAGCACGGTATCGTGAAGGGATCTCATGATTTTCTGCATCGAGCCTCCAGGAAGATCAGTACGCCCGATCGATCGTGCGAATAGTGTGTCTCCCGCGATCAACTTCTTCTCACTCTCGAAATAGAGACAGATGCTTCCTTCGGTGTGGCCAGGGGTGTGCAAAACCTGGGCCGTATGGGCGCCAGCGGAAACCGTATCTCCGCTCGTGACACTGCGGTCGATTTCCACATTGCCGGGTGTCGCAACGCCGATCCATGTCGCTTGCACGTCGAGCATCTTCAGCAGGGCATAATCGTTCTGGTTGAGCAGAATGGGGGCTCCCGTCGCCTCCCGCAGCTTCATCGCTCCGCCAATGTGATCGATGTGAGCATGTGTGATCACGATTTGCTTGATGCGGAGACGGTGCTTTTCGGCGATCGCAAGCACGGTACTGATGTTGTCGCCCGGATCGATCACCATACCTTCGCGTGTGGTCTCGTCGCCAACAATAGAGCAATTGCACTGCAGAGGGCCGACCGGCAGGATTTCGTGGATCATAAATCTATTGTAGCGAGTACTGAGGAGACTATTTGGCCACGGATTTGCACGGATAAATCGCCCAAATTCGAAATCTTCTCCAAGCTTCTTAATCCGTGAAAATCCGTGTCAATCCGTGGCCAAAGTTTTGAACGCACTTGCCGGGCAGGCTGCATCGGGTACAAAATGTGGCCAACGCTTGGGGAGGTCCTAGTGGCCAAATACCGTCAACCTGGATATCAAGACAATGACCGAGAACAACCGCATCGCGAGGCACCGCGCAAGGCGCCACCGGAGCGAAAAAGTGGTCCACCTCGTTGGGATCATGCACTCGGGCCCAAACCGGTAAATCTTCCCGGTACACGCGCCGTTTCACGTTGTGCTCAGTGCGGTACGGTGTTGCAGGGCGCCGCCAGTTCGGGTGAAGGGCAGTGTCCGAAGTGCGGCTTTGAGCTGCACTCCTGTAAGCAATGCACTTATTTCGATCCCGGAAGTCGCTTTGAATGCATGAAGCCCGTCAAAGAGCGCATCGCGAAGAAAGATGCGCGCAATCTGTGCGAACTTTACGAAATTCGTGTTACGCGCGAGAAGGAAACGTCAACTCCTGCGAGCGCGCGTCCAAACGATGCGCGGGCGGCCTTCGAAAACCTGTTCAAGAAGTAATCGAAAAACTAGTACGCACAACACTAAGCTACTTTGTCATTCCGAAACGGCAGAGCCGTTAAGGAACCTGCTGTTTGCGGGCAGTTTCGACGCTGCCGGCCAACAGCGGGTTCCCCGCCTCCGTTTGGAATGAGAATGTTTTAGTGTCGAAGGTGTAACGCCGGAAGCCCGAGAGCAAACGCCGGAAGCCAATTCACGGTTTCTGTGTCGGCCTTAACAAAATCTCGCTCATAAACGACTGCGGCGATTGCGTAACCAACATCGCCACGGAATGCGCAACATCCTCAGGTTGCAGCATCTTCTTCGGATCTTTTCCCGTGTGCGGACTCAGTTCCGTATCGACTGACCCCGGGCAGATCACCGACACACGAATATTGTTTCCGCGCAATTCTTCAGCCACCGAATACGTGAGCCCGTTCAATCCCCATTTGGACGCTGCGTAAGCCGCCCCATTGCGTAGCGGGTTCTTCCCCGCTAACGAAGAAATGTTGATGATGTGCCCGGAATCGGCTCGGATCATCAGTGGCGCGAATGCACGGATCGCGAAATAAACTCCGCGAAGATTCGTATTCAGGATTCGCTCCCAATCTTCAGGCGGAAGTATGTGTAGAGGATCGGTGAATCCGGCAACACCTGCGTTATTTACCAGTACGTCGAGCCGGCCGAATGTGCTATCGATTCGGGCGGCGGCATATTCAACTTGGTGCAGCACTGTGACGTCGCAGGGAATCACCTCTGTTTTGCCGCCAACATCGCAAATGGCACGTGCCGTTGCGTCGAGCGTCGACTGAGTACGTCCCAGTAATACGGAGGTTGCTCCGAGAGCGGCCAAAGAGCGGGCAATCGCCGCTCCGATGCCACGGCCAGCGCCCGTAATAACTGCGACCTGCCCGGAAAGAGGCCGAGTGGTGTCCATAGTAGAAGGGCCTTTCTATGTTTGCTGATCCGCAGAGCCGCTGTGAAGGCAGAACATCTAGCGCCTCCGCTCTTCGCATCTTAACAATAAAGAGGATCGTGAATGGGAAGGCGCTTGCCTTCGGCAGAAGAGGTACTTATAATCCGGCCAGCCGGGAAAAAGGGTCAGCCGCCCCATCGCTCCAACCGGGTCACCCCGAGTCTCCCGGAGCCCTGCCAGGAAGCGGCATTCCAAAGCAGGATCCGAACGCAATGCGGTCCGTAGGGAATGCAGTTGCTGCTGAGTTGCACTTAAAGATTCCTAAAAAAGTTATTTCCTGAGATTCAAGGAGCCAAAGTGATGAAAAAGATTCTGGTTACGGTTGTGCTTGGGGTAGCGGTGGCCGCGGTTGGACAGACTACTGCGCAGCCTGCTCAGGGACAACCGGCCACGCCCGCAGCCGGCCAAGCCGCTGCACCGGCAACAGGCCAAGCGGCCGCACCGGTCATCAAGGATCCCGCCGAGTACAACGCCTACGTCGCAGCTATCCAACAAAAAGATCCCACAGCTAAAATCAGCGGCCTCGAGGCATTCCTCACGCAATATCCCAACAGCGTCATGAAGAACCAGGCGCTCGAGATCCTGATGCAGACCTACCAGCAATCAGGCAACGTCAAGAAAGCGACAGAGACTGCCGCCAAGCTTGTCACCGTTGATCCGTGCCAGGTGCCCGCACTCACGCTGCTGACCTACATCGATCGCATGAGCGCGCAGGGTGGCGATCCGAACGGCAAGCAGGAATCGGCAGACGCTGAAAAGTACGGGCAGCAGGGACTCGATTGTCTGCCCAAGTTCAACAAACCCGAAGGAACCAGCGATGCCGATTTCCAGAAGATGAAGGCGCAGATGACCGGCAACTTCGAGGCGGGCATTGGTTGGGGCGCTTTACAGGACAAAGATTACGCCAAGTCCGCGCAACACTTGAAGGCTGCCGTTGACGCCAATCCTCCCGATTCTCAGAAAGATCTTGCCCTCCTATACCCTTTGGCCCTCTCCTATCTCCAGCAGACTCCTCCGGATTATCAGAACGGCATTTGGTACGCGGCTCGCGCAGCAGCGGTAGCGCCGCCGCAGAACAAGGACGCGATTACCAAATATGCGCGTTCTCAATACGTGAAATTTCACGCCGGGGATGACGGCTGGCAGGACGTGCTCAACGCTGCCAATGCCGGGGGGCCGCAAGTTCCGATTAAGCCTGCCCCAACTCCTGCAGAGCAAGCCCACAAGATGGTGCAAGACACCACTCCGGACAAAATGGACTTTGCTACCTGGGAGTTCGTTTTGACGAACGGATCGCAGGAAGATCAGGATGCCGTCTGGAATGCCATTAAGGGCAAGGCCGTGCAGATGGTGGGAAAAGTGATCACTACCGAGCCCGACACGTTCATGGTCGCCGGCAGTTCGGACGATATCGATGCGAATAAGCCGGACATCACTTTGAAGTTCGAAGAAAAGCTTCCGGCTAAGATGATTCCCAAGGACGGAACAGATAACTTCCAGTTCCAGGGCGAACCGGCTTCCTACACTCCGAATCCGTTCATGATGGTCATGGAAAAGGCTCGGCTTCTGAGTGCTCCCAAGCCTGCCGCACCAGCCCACAAGGCCCCGGTTCACCGCAAGGCGGCGGCTCAATAATCAACTCTCAGAAATAACAAAGGCAGCCCAAGGGGGCTGCCTTTTGTGTTCTGTGAAGCCTATCAGACGCTTGCTAGCGTACGATTTTCTTTTCGAATGCCACCGAACGGGTACTGCGTGGCGGCCGCTTCACCCCATCTCTCAGCTGTCGAACATCAATTTTCAATTCACTGATCGTGCGGCTCAGTGTATTGCGATGCATGCCTAATTCCCGTGCGGCACGGCACTGATTTCCTTTGTTCTCCTGCAGAACTGTCAAAATAAATCGCTTCTTGAATTCCCGGACTCCCTCTGCGTACAGAATGTTGCTGCGATACATTTGCAGGACGAGTGCTTCCAGTTGATCTTTCACTGTGTTCTCTCTCTTTGTCGGAATTTTGCACTGCACCGCATCCTATTTCGACGGAGACGACGGGGAACCACCCAACTTCTGTGGAGCTTGATGAATTAGCTCTAGTCCCTGATAGAAACGAGCCCGCAGATCCGAAGGAGCCAGCCAGATTGCCGCCCGCCCTACCACGAGGAAATAGGGCGCCAACTCCGATTCATGCAGCAACTTGGAAGCCGGCTCAAACGCCGTCATTCCCATCAGGATCACAGCTACCATCAGCCCGCCCCGAAGCAATCCCAACAGCGCGCCTAGGAAACGGTCAAAACCGCTGAGACCAGCCTCTTTCATGACCCATCGCGCGATCCTGGCGGCAACGCCGAACAGCAGCAGAATGGCGAAAAAAATGATCAGGAAACCGAGTATCTCAGCTAACCACGGGTTCTTCAAAAACGATTCGAACCACTCTGCGAGGCGCCGATACTGCCACGCAGCCACGATGTAACCTACGATTAAACCGGCCGTAGTCAGGGCTTCGGAAAAAAAACCTTGAATTGCGGCCGTTATCACGCTGAACAAAATCAGGGCACAAATTAACCAATCCAGTGCGGTCATAATGCGTGCCCGCCTTGCCCGGCAAGCGCGCCGTTACACATCCAGCTTGCGTCCGGTCAGCTGGGAATACGCTTCAAGGTACTTCTCGCTGGTGCGGCGCGCCACCTCCGTCGGAAGAGCAGGAGCGGGTGGTTGCTTGTTCCAGTGAATTTCCTCGAGGTAATCGCGAACGTATTGCTTGTCGTATGAATCCTGCGCCCGTCCCGGCGCATACTTGTCAGCCGGCCAGAACCGCGACGAATCCGGAGTCAGAACTTCATCGCATAGCGTGACCCCTTGCTCGGTGCGGCCGAACTCGAACTTCGTATCCGCGATGATGATTCCCCGCTCGCGAGCATATGCCGCTGCCTTCTTGTAAATACGCAGTGTCAGATCCCGCAGATGGCTGGCAGTTTCGACCCCGACAATGTTGCACATCTCATCGAACGAGATGTTCTCGTCGTGACCGCTCGTCGCCTTCGTCGAGGGGGTAAAGATCGGTTCGGGAAACTGATCGGATTCCTTCAGCCCGGTTGGTAGCTTAATGCCGGATACACCTCCTGTCGACTTGTATTCTTTCCAGGCCGACCCAGAAATATACCCACGCACAATACACTCAACGGGGAAAATCTCAGCACGCCTCACAAGCATGGAACGTCCGCGCAGTTGATCCGCGTATTTCCGCGCGGCGGCAGGATACTTATCGACCTCCGCGGTGATCAGATGGTTCGGAACCACATCTGCAAGGAAGTCGAACCAGAACAGCGAAATCTGAGTAAGGATGCGTCCCTTCTGTGGAATGCCTGTCGCGAGGACGTAATCAAACGCCGAGATGCGGTCGCTGGCGACGAAAAGCAGCTGCTTTTCGTCAATGTCATACACATCACGAACCTTGCCGCTGGCCTTCAGTTTTAAGTCTTTGAAATCAGTTCGTATCAGGACGGAATCGAGTAGTTCGGGGCTCATGTTGAAATTTTACAGGTAAGAGGCGAGGCGTATTCTAGCTGGTCAGAAAAAAATGTCAACGACTCTCGTCACTGGAAGAAGCGCTCCGCGGAAAGGATTGCAAAGAAAAATGTTGATAAGTAAGAAGATGCTCGGGAACGCCTGCCAAACGCCAGATTCCGCGAGAGGGGGCTTGTGGAAAAGCTGAGGAAGGCGGTGGATAAAACAAACCGATCCGGAGCAGCCATTCCTGAATCGCGTCAAAGCCACGGGGAAGGACCACGCGACCTGCAGAAACCTTCTATGCAGTAGAGGAGAATATAGCAAGTGCGGGCAGTTCGTTACTGGACCCCGAATCTGACCGACACCAGCTTTGAAACTCCCGGTTCCTGCATGGTCACGCCGTAAAGCACCGGAGCGATGCTCATCGTCTTCTTGCTGTGGGTGATCAGCACGAACTGAGTCTGCACGCTCATCTCTTTAACCAGATCTGTAAAGCGCCCGACGTTGGCCTCGTCCAGCGGAGCATCCACTTCGTCCAGGATGCAGAACGGGCTTGGGGCAAATTGGAAGATCCCAACCAGCAGAGCCAGCGCGGTCAATGCCTTTTCACCGCCCGACAGCAGCAGCACGCTCTGTAGCCGCTTTCCCGGAGGCGAAGCTACCACGTCGATCCCGCTTTCCGCGCTGTTCTCCTCGTCGGTCAGCTTCATGAACGCATGCCCACCGCCGAACAGCTTCTTGAACGTCGCCTGGAAATTCTCGTTGATCTTGTGGAACGCCTCTTCAAACTTCTGCCGAGAAATCTGGTCGATCTCCTTGATCGTTGCCGTCGTGTTCTCGATCGACGAGATCAGGTCCTTCCGCTGTGTCTCAAGGAATCCGTGCCGCTCGGCCGTTTCCTTGTACTCCTCAAGCGCCATCATGTTGACCGGACCCATGGCCTCGAGCTTCGCACGCATATCGCGATAAAGCTGATCTTCGTTCGCGAGCTCATCGCCAGTGACGATTGGCAGGGAAGTGTCTTCAACCAGAGCGGCGCGCTCCACCCCGAGTTCGTTCAGGCAAGTCTCGGACATGTATTGCGCGTCGGACTGCAGCTTGGCCGCCGATGCGGAAAGCTCTCCGCGGCGGTCGCGGGCCTGATCCAGAAGTAGCCGGCTGGCCTTCAGAAGTTCCTCAATCTCCGCCAGCCGCGCGCGTAACTGCTCGTTCTCAAACTGCAAGAGCCCTTCGCGGGCCTGCGAGGCATTGCGCTCCGCTTCGAGATCTTCGGCCTGCTGTGCAAGCTGCTCATTCTCCGTCTCCCGCTGAACTTTCTCGGCCGCAGCCCCCTCGATGTGTGACATCAACGCATGAACCCGCTCATCCATTTCACCGAACAGCGATTCAATGCGCTGCAGCACACCCGCAGCCGAACGATGCCGTTCTTCCAAAGTCGCCACCCGAGCCGCATGCTGCGAACTCG